>WNFS01000095.1_pt1 | contig 123851 bp, 113 predicted proteins | sample 5400141 | NCBI WGS metagenome assembly WNFS01 (sample SAMN13153358, study PRJNA577476) | soil metagenome | isolation source: 60 cm saprolite under Madrone tree | place: USA:California | collected 2016-06-14 | reverse complement strand
CCATCGTCCACACCGGTTGCGTCGCCGTGACCACCGCGCTGGCGGTCGGCGAGGCCGTGGGTGCCTCAGGCCAAGCGGTTCTCGAGGCGACGATAGCGGGCGTGGAAGTGATGTGCCGGATCGGCCTCGCCGTGCCGGGCCGCTTCCACGCGCGCCACTTCCATCCGACCTCTCTCACGGGAAGCTTCGCGGCCGCGGCGGTGGCGGGCAGGCTCTACAACCTCACCGAGAACCAGCTCGTCCACGCCTTCGGCATCTGCGGCAGCCAGGCGGGCGGGATCATCGAATATCTCGCCGACGGGTCGTGGACCAAGCGGCTGCATCCGGGATGGGCGGCCCATGCCGGCGTGACCGCGGTCGTCCTCGCCCGCGCCGGCTTCTCCGGACCGGAGACCGTCTTCGAAGGCGCGCACGGCTTCTATCAGGCCTTCGCCGGCGCCTTTGCGGAGACGACGCTCGATGCCCTCCTCGCCACGCTCGGACACCAATGGGAGCTCGAGCAACTCACCTTGAAGCCCTACCCCTGCGGCTCCATCGCCCAGCCCTACATGGATTGCGCGCTGAGGCTCCGCGAGAAGCACCAGATCCCGCCCGAGCACATCGCGAGCATCAGCTGCCGCACCGCGGAGGGACCGGTGCCGCGTCTGTGGGAGCCGCTCGCCGCCAAGCACCGTCCCGCCAATGGCTATGCGGCGAAGTTCAGCCTGCCCTATCTCCTCGCCGTGATGTTCGTCAAGGGTCGGGCCTCCCTCGCGGAGTTCACCAACGAGGCGGTGCGGGACAGCTCCGTGCTGGAGGTGGCCGGCAAGGTCGGCTACGAGCTCGATGGCACCATCGACTATCCGCGCCAGTTCGTCGGCCATGTCGCCGTTCGCCTGGGCGACGGCAGCCTCCTCGAGGAGCGCCAGGACCATCCGAGGGGCGGGCCCGACTCTCCCATGTCGCGCGATGAAGTCGAGGCGAAGTTTCGCGGCAATGCCTCCCTCGCCGTTCCCGACGCGCAGGCGAGCCGCGTGATCAGCCTCGTGAGCGATATCGCGGGGCAGCCGGACATGCACGCCCTGATGCGCTCACTCAGAGCCTAGAGGTGGCACGATGACACGTCTTCGCTTCGTCGCGGGCTGGGCCGCTCTCGGCCTGGCCGTTTTCGCCTTCTCGTCCTCCCCCGCATCCGCCCAGGATGCACGCCTCGAGGCGGCCAAGAAGGAAGGCAAGGTCGTCTGGTATACCTCGCTTGCCCTGTCGAGCGCGGAGAAGGTGGCCAAGCTCTTCGAAGCCGCCTACCCGGGCATCAAGGTCGAAGTGCACCGCACAGGCTCGCAGCGCATCCTCCAGCGCGTCATGCAGGAGCTCCAGGCCAATATCAAGAACGTGGACGTCATCCACACCTCCGACGCCGGCCACTACGTTCTGCTGAAGGACAAGAAGCTCCTGATGAAGTACACACCGGCCGGCGTCGAGCGCTTCCCCTCCGCCTTCAAAGACAAGGACAGCTATCACTACGGTCTCCGCGCCACCGTCAACGTGATCGCCTACAACACCAACAGCGTTTCTGCCGCGGACGCTCCCCGGACCTGGAAGGACCTGCTCGATCCGAAGTGGAAGGGCAAGCTCGTCACCGCCCATCCCGGATACAGCGGCGTCATCTCCACCCACGTGCTCGCCCTCGTGCATCTCTACGGCTGGGAGTACTTCAAGCAGCTCGCGCAGAACAAGCCCATGCTCGTGCAGTCGGCGGTGGATCCGTCGGGGGTGGTGGCGTCCGGAGAGCGCGCGGTCGCGGCGAACGGAGGCGACTACAGCTTCTACCAGGTGAAGAAGAAGGGGAATCCCGTGGAGATCGTTTTCCCGAAGGAAGGCGTCCCCCTCGTCGTCTCGCCCACGGCCATCGCCGTCTTCGCCCCGCATCCGAACGCGGCCAAGCTCTTCACCGACTTCATCTTCAGCCGCGCCGTTCAGCAGGTGATGGCCGACAGCGAAGGGCTCTACACCGGCCATCCCGACGTGACGTACCCGGCCGACCAGCCCAAGCTCTCCGAGCTCAAGCTCCTCCAGGTCGACGCCGAGGAGCTGGAGAAGCGCAACGAGGAGATCAAGACGCGCTTCGTCGAGTTCTTCGGGGCCTGAGCCGAGAGCATGGCAGACGAGGCGGTGGCCCGGGGTCATCCCTCGTGGCGGGAAGGGCTCGATCGCTCCGCTCCCGTGTGGGTGCTCGCGGCCGCCGCCCTCGCCCTCCTCATCCTTCTCCCGCTGGGGTGGCTCGGCTACATGAGCGTGAGCAGCGAGCGCGGCTTCACCCTGGGCCACTACGCGCGCGTGTTCACCGATCCGCGACTGCAGAAGGCGCTTTGGAACACGGTGGTGCTCGCCTTCTGGTCGGGGCTTGCCGCGGTGGCCATCGGCGCCTCCATGGCGTGGCTCTCCGCCCGCACCGACCTGCCGTGGTCGCGGGCGATACGGAGCCTCGTCATGGCCTCCTTCGTGACGCCGCCCTTCCTGGGCGCCTTCGCGTGGGTCATGCTCGCGGGCCCGAATGCCGGATATCTCAACAAGCTCTACCGGAGCCTCACCGGCGCCGAAGCCCCGCTCCTGAACATCTTCACCATGACGGGCCTGATCTTCGTGGTGGCCATCTACACCTTCCCCTACGTGTACATCATGATCGCCAACACGCTGGAGCTCATCGCCTCCGATCTCGAAGAGGCGGCGGCGATTCTCGGGGCCAACCGCCTGCACGTGGCCCTGACCGTGACGCTGCCCATGGTCCTCCCCGCCATACTGAGCGGCTTCATCCTCGCCGTGCTGCAGGCCCTCGCCCTCTTCGGCTCCCCCGCCATCCTCGCCCTGCCCGCGGGCTTTCACACCATCACCACCCAGGTGTGGGCACTTTTCCAGTATCCGCCCAAGGTGGAGATGGCGGCCGCCTTCTCGGTGCCCTTGCTCCTCTCGACCGCCCTGCTCCTGCTCGTCCAGAAGAGGCTGCTCGGCCGGCGTGGCTACGCGTCGGTCGGGGGCAAGGGCGCGCAGCGCCGGCAGATCCCCCTCGGCCGTTGGCGCTATCCCGCGCTCCTCGGATGTCTCGCCGTGCTCGCCTGCGCGGTGTTCCTCCCCTACGGTATCCTCGCCAAGGCCGCCTTTGCCCGCGCGTGGGCCCAGCCGCTCACCTGGGAGAACTTCACCCTCGCGAACTGGTCGTTCACCTTCCTCTACAGCTCGACCCAGGGCGCGATCATCAATACCCTGGAGCTGGGCGTGCTCACCGCCTGTGTCGGGGCGGGGCTGGCCGCCCTTCTCGCCTACGTCACCACGCGCAAGCTCATCGTGGGCCACCAGGTCCTCGCCTTCCTCACCCTGGCGCCCGTGGTGATCCCCGGCACCGTCCTCGCCGTCGCCCTCTTCATCGCGTATACGCGCCCGCCGTTCCTCCTCTACGGCACGCTCTGGATTCTCTTCATCGCCTACCTGACCAAGGAGATGCCCGTCGGCTATTCGCAGTCCGACGCCACCTTCCGCGGCATCCATCCCGAGCTGGAAGAGGCGGGGCGCATCCTGGGCGCGGGGCGCCTGCGCGTTCTCCGCGAGATCACCGCTCCCCTCGCGAAGAGCGGCATCATCGCCACGTGGTGCTTCATCTTCATCGGCGTCATTCGCGAGCTGTCCGCCTCCATCATCCTCTTCACCCCCAGCACCAAGGTCATGTCGGTGGTGATCTTCGACCTCAAGGAGGAGGGCCAGTTCGGCGCCATCGCCGTCCTCGGCCTCGTCATGCTCGTCATGACCTTCGCCATCGTCGTCCTCATGCAAACGCTGCTCGGCCGCGACGTCCTGGGCGCGCGGCAATCCGGTGCGTCGGGATAGCCGAATGCCCGGGGTGACCATCACCGGCCTGACCAAACATTACGGCGACGTGGGCGCGGTGCAGGGACTGGACCTCCGCGTCGAGCCGGGCGAGCTGGTGGCGCTGCTCGGACCGTCCGGCTGCGGCAAGACGACTACTTTGCGGCTCGTAGCGGGTTTCCTCAAGCCGGAGGCGGGCGAGATCTGGGTCGGGGACCGCTGCCTCTCGTCCCCGGCCACCGTCATTCCTCCCGAGCGGCGACGGATGGCCATGATCTTCCAGAGCTACGCGCTCTGGCCCCACATGACCGTCGACCAGAACGTGACGTACGGGCTGCGCTTCGGCGGAGCGCCGAAGGCGGACAGGGAGCGACGCGTGCGGGACATCCTGCGCGCGGTGCAGCTCGAGGGCTACGGGTCCCGCTATCCCGGCGAGCTCTCGGGCGGCCAGCAGCAGCGGGTGGCCGTGGCGCGGGCTCTCGTGGTGGAGCCGGAGATCCTCCTCCTCGACGAGCCGCTGAGCAATCTGGACGCGAATCTCCGCGAGGAGATGCGCTTCGAGATCCGCCGGCTCCACGAGACCTTCGGCATCACCACGCTCTACGTCACCCACGACCAGGCAGAGGCCATGGTCATCTCGGATCGCGTGGCCGTGCTCCAGCAGGGGCGCGTCGCGCAGATCGGCACCGCCGAAGAGCTCTTCGACCGCCCGCGCACCCGCTTCGTCGCGGAATTCATCGGGCGCACCAATCTCATCGACGGCGTCGCCGAAACGGCGAACACGGTCGCCCGCGGAGCGTTTCGCCTGCGGGTCGCCGCGGAAGAGCTGAGGCCGGGCGAGGCTGCGGTCATCTCCATCCGCCCCCATCAGATCGAGTTGGTGCCCTTGGCAAACCCCGCCATGGGCGGCGACGGCGACAACGTCCTTCGCGGCACTGTGCTGCGCGCAAGCTATCTGGGCGATGCCGTGGACTATCAGGTTCAGCTCGCGGAAGGAGACACCGTGCTCCGCGTGGCCGGTCCCACTCCACTTCGGGCTCGCCCCGGCGAGAACGTCAGCCTGCGCATCCCCGCCGTCGCCTGCATCCCTCTGCCTCCGGACAGCTCGAGGTAGCCGGCGACCCTCCGCGTCTACGAGGGCGTGATGACGGTCTTGGCGCCGTGGCCGGCCGAGGCGTGGGCGAAAGCCTCCGCGATGCGGGACAGCGGGAAGCGCGCGGTGACCAGCTTGCTCACGCCGAGCTTGGGCATCATGGCCAAGGCGCGGCGGAAGGCGGTGCCTCGACCGAAGGCGCCGCCGATCCTGATCTCGCGGTAGTGCACGTTCCAAAGATCCAGGGGCAGCGTGCTCCCCTTCGGATTCACGCCCACGAGCTGGAGGTAGCCGGCGGCCCGGGTCAGCGCGAGCGCTTCCGCGACCAGCTCGGGCTTGCCCACGGCTTCGCAGACCACGTCCGCTCCGCGATCCTTGGTGAGCGACATGATCCGGTCGCGGAGGCTTTCCTTCGACGGATCGACGACGACGTGGGCGCCCAGACGGCGGGCGATACGGCGACGCTCTTCCAGCGGGTCGGAGAGGATCAGGCGCTTGGCACCCCGGCGGCGGGCGAGGGCCATGGTGAGGAGTCCCATGATGCCGCCACCGATGACGAGCACGGTGGCGCCTCGCGGCATGGAGAAGGTCTCGAGCCCCGAGAGGCAGCACGCGGCCGGCTCCGTCATGGCCGCGGTGACCGGGTCGAGTCCGTCGGGCAGCGGATGCACACAGCTCGCGGGCAGCGCCACGCGCTCGGCGAAGCCCCCGATGCGCGAAGCCCGCGGGCACTGGGAGATGCGCCCCGCCTCACAGGCCGAGCATTCCCCGCAGCCGTACGACGGCTCGCATGCCACCGTTCGCCCGAGCAGCCGCTTGCTCACCCCGCGCCCCACTTCGCGCACCACGCCGGAATATTCGTGACCCATCACGAGAGGCGGCGTCCACGGGAAAAGCCCTTGGGTGGCATGGATGTCGGTGCCACAGATGCCTGCGGCATGAACCGACACCACGACCTGGCCCGGCCCCGCCGCGGGATCGGGCGCGTCGTCGATGGTGAAGCGACTCTCGCCCCGCCATGTGGCCACTTTCATCTCGCGCTCTCTTCGATCCGGGAGAGGATCGCGTCGCCGATCGTCAGCTTGTCCATGCCGTCCCCCTTAGGCCCGAGGCCCGGTCCCTGTCTTGTGCGCCGCCAGATTCTAGCGGAAATCCTGGCCGCGGGTGCCTGCGTGTATGGATTCCCAGGGGTGAGCGCGTCTCGCGGGTGCGCTTCAACGGCAAGCGGTGGGCGGAGCTCACCGTCACGGTCGAGGCCGGCAACTTCATCCTCGAGCCAGCCTGAGCGCGGCTAAGCGATCCCGAGGACGATCTTGCCAAACTGACCCGCCTCTTCCATGCGGCGATGGGCGGCCGCAGTATCGGCGAGCGGAAACACCTTGTCGACTATTGGTCGCAACCCCTGATCATAGAGCTTCAGCATGGCCGCGAACTCACGCGGGCTGCCCATGGTCGTGCCGAAGGCCGTGGCCTGCTTCCAGAAGAGATTGCGGAGCACGAATTCCTTGACCGGTCCCGTGGTGGCGCCGTAGTTCGCGATTCGGCCGCCCGCTTTCAGGATCTCCACGGACTTGGCAAAGGTCTCCCCGCCCACGCTGTCGATGACCACGTCCGGCCCCCCCTTGCACTGCGCGGCGATCTCGCTCGCCCAGTCCTGGGTGCGGTAGTTGGCGCCGCCCGCCGCTCCCAGCTCCCGGGCGCGGGCAAGCTTGGCATCGCTGCCCGAGGTGACGAGGACCCGGGCTCCCAGATGCGCGGCGATCTGCAGCGCGAACGTCGAGACGCCGCCGCCGATGCCCGTGACGAGCACGGTCTCGCCGGCCTGCACCCGCGCACGGCTGACCACGGCTCGATAGGCCGTGAGGGCGGCGAGCGGAATGGCCGCCGCCTCCTCGAAAGACAGCGCGGCGGGCTTGGGATGGACATTGCGCGCGGGCACGCGGATGGCCTGGGCATAAGTGCCGTCGTCGGGCAGGCCGAGAATGCGGAAGTCCGGGCCTTGCGCCGCGTCGTCATCGCCCCAGTCCAGGCTGGGATTGATCACCACCGCGCGACCGACGAGCGCCGCGTCGCCGCCGCTCCCCACGGACAGCACCTCCCCCGCGCCGTCCGAGCCCAGAATCACGCGCTGCTTGAAGCCACCCGCATACGCGCCGGTGCCGCTGCGAATCCAGAGATCGCGGTGATTGAGGGCGGCCGCCTTGAGCCGCACCACCACTTCACCCGCCCCAGGTGCCGGATCCGGCACCTCCTCCAGCTTCAGATTCTCCGCCCGTCCCGGCTCCCGCAATACGACGGCTTGCATGCCGGCCTCAGAGCAGCCCGGCGTTGTGGAACGCCTCGGGCCGGAAGGGTGGGGTCATCGGGGGAATGATGCCAAAGATGCGCTCGTGCATGTTGATTCCTCCCGGGTGAAGCAGTATCCTACCGCCCGGGTCTGAGTCAATGCTCTTCGTCGCGTCGGTCGCGGAGGACTCACGAGATGAACAACGCCGCGGGCGAAGTCCCGGCCCACGAAGCTCCACCAACGTGATCCCATGATCGGCGAATCCCACTACCGTCTCGGCGGCGATCGGCTCGCGGCGGGAGCGGGCCGGTTCGTCGCCGACGTGCGGGTGGCGGGCATGCTCCAGGCCGCCGTCCTGCGCTCCCGCCACGCCCATGCCCGTCTCGTCTCGATCGACGCCAAGCGGGCCCTCGAGCTGCCGGGAGTGCGTGCGGTGCTCACGGCCGCCGACGTGCCCTCGAACGCCATCATCCCGAATCGCGTGGGCGCGCCTCCCGGCACCGAGCGGTATCTCCAGCCCGCCATCGCCCGTGGCGTGGTGCGATACGTGGGCGAGCCGGTGGCCCTGGTGGTGGCCGACGATCGCTACGTGGCGGAAGATGCCCTCGCCCTCATCGACGTGGTCTACGATCCGCTGCGCGTCTGCGCCTCCGCCGCCCAGGCGCTCGCCCCCGGCTCTCCTCTCCTTTTCACGGGTACGGACTCCAACAACGTGGCCGTGATCACCATGGACAGCGGGGACGTCGCGGCCGCGCTCGATCGCGCCGACCTGGTGATCCGCGAGCGCTTCGTCTATCCCAGGCAGACCGCGGCCGCGCTCGAGACGCGCGGGCTCGTGGCCATCCCGCCCGATCCGAAGGGCGGCGAGCTCCATCTCGTGGGATCGACCAAGTGCATACACATCAATCGGGGCATTCTCGCCCCGATCTTCGGCCTTCCCCTCGGAGCGCTGCGCCTCACCGAAGTGGATGTGGGCGGCGGCTTCGGCGTGCGCGGCGAGCTCTACCCCGAGGACATCCTGGTGCCGCTGGCCGCCATCAGGCTCGGCCGTCCCGTCCAGTGGATCGAAGACCGCCGCGAGAGCCTCATGGCCACGAATCACGCGCGGCAGGTCGAGTACCAGGTCGAGATCGGCTTCGACCGGTCGGGGCGCATCCTCGGGCTTCGCGCGCTGATCCACGCGGACATCGGCGCCTATGTTCGGACGGCGGCCCTCGTGCCCGCCGAGTTCGGCGCCGCGCTCTTTCCCGGGCCGTACCGCGTGCCCAGCTACCACTGCGATCTCTGGTCGGTGGTGACCAACAAGACGCCCGCGGGCACGCTGCGCTCACCCGGGCGCCCCGAGTGCAATTTCGCCCGCGAGCGGCTCATGGATCTGGGCGCCGCGCGGCTCGCCATCGACCCGGCGGAGATCAGGCGGCGCAATCTGATCCGCGCCGACGAGATGCCCTACGATTGCGGCACCAAGTCCTTTGGCGCCAGTACGGTTTACGACTCGGGCGATTATCCAGCTCTCTTCGATGAGCTATTGCGGCGCATGGACTACGAAGGGGAGCGCGCGAGGCAGGCGAGGGGTAGGACGCGCCCCGGGCTCAGGCGCGGGATCGGCCTCGCCGTCTATGTCGAGAAAACGGGGCTCGGCCCATTCGAGACCGCGCACATCGAAGCGCGGCCGGACGGCCGCTTCCTCGTCGACACGGGCGCCTCCTCCATGGGTCCCGGCCTCGAGACCGTGCTCGCCCAGATCGCGGGCGAATCTCTTGGGGTGGCCGCCGGTCGCTTCGAGGTGCGCCACGCCGACACCTCTCACGTGGAGAGCGGCGTGGGAACCTATGGCTCGCGGGGAACGGTGACGGCGGGGAATGCGGCCGCCATGGCCGCCGCCAAGCTCATCGCGGAAGCTCGAGCGAGAGCGGCGGCCGCATGGGGCGTGACGGAGTCCGACGTCGCGTATGCCGCGGGCGTCCTCGAGGCGCCGGGCCGGCGCGTGACGCTGGGCGAGCTCGCCGCGCAGCAACCGCTGGCCGTGGGCGCTTCGTTCAATGTACCGAAGATCACCTACGCGGGTTGTGCCGTCGGGGTGATCGCCGACCTGGACACGGAGACCGGAGTGGTCCGGCTCACGCGCATCACCATCGGCGCCGACGTCGGACGCGCCGTCAATCCCGCCCTCGTGGACGCCCAGCTCGTGGGCGGCGTCTCCTTCGGCATAGGCAATACGCTGCACGAAACGCTCGAGTACGACGCGGGCGGGCAGATCCTCTCCGGCACCCTCATGGACTACGCGCTGCCGTATGCGTCTGACGTGCCGCCGGTCGAAGGCTTCTACCAGGAAGTGGCGGCGACCACGAATCCGCTCGGCCTGCGCGGTCTCGGCGAGTGCGGTAACCCGGGTCTGGGCGGCGCCATCGCCAATGCCATCTGCGACGCGCTCGGCGACGGGAACGCCGGCATCACCATGCTCCCGCTCACCCCTGCCCTGGTCTGGAGCCAGCTCCTGAAGCCCGGCTCGAAGACGGGACCCGGCCTCGGTCGTTAAGACGAATCCCTACCCCTTGGCCCCGCCACCGCCCGCCGCACACTCAAGGGCAAGGCGCTCTTGTCGAATTGCCTCACTTCGACCATGATGTCAGCCATTCGCGGTCCTCCAGACCTCGTGAGTGGCATCCTTTACACGACCTGACACATCTCAACGGCAGGAGGGACTTACAATGAGCTCCAAGCAAGAATACCCCGGCGCCGAGACGGGTGTCGTGCATCTCACCGAGAAGACCTTCGATGAGGCGCTGGCCGCGGCCGAAGGTGTATGGATGGTGGATTTCTGGGCGGCGTGGTGCGGCCCCTGCCGAGCCATCGCCCCGGTGCTCGAAGAGTTGGCGCAGGCGTCGAAGGGCGGAGTGACGCTGGCCAAGGTGAATGTGGACGAGCAGCCCGCCCTCGCGGCGCGCTACGGCATTCGCTCCATCCCGACCATCCTGTTCGTCAAGGATGGCAAGGTCGCGGATCAGGTCATCGGTGCCGTCCCCAAGGCGCAGGTCCAGGCGAAGCTGGCCGGTCTGGCCGCGGTCTCGTCCTGAACCGTCGGTAGCAGATCGCGAGCCGGAGTCTATGGCAGCCCAAGACCCTGAGGCAGAGTCGGCGACCCCGGGCGTTCCGGAGCGGACCAAGCCGGCGAAGGCCGCCCGCCGTGAGCCTCCCGCCCCCCAGCGCGTGATGAGCATCCACGCGCATCCGGATGACCAGGAGTTCACGGTGGGCGGAACGCTGGCCAAGTGGGCGCGCGCGGGGAGCGAGATCGTCACCGTGTGTATCACGAGCGGGGGCGCGGGATCGAACGACCACACCCCGGCCGACATGACACGGGAAGCCCTCGTGCCTATCCGCGAAGAAGAGCAGCGGGAGGCCTGCCGGGTCCTCGGCATCTCCGAGGTGGTCTTTCTCGGCTACGAAGACGGCATGCTCCAACCCTCGATCGAGCTGCGTCGGGAGCTGACGCGGGCGATTCGCCATCACAAGCCCGACGCCGTCGTCTGCGGCGATCCCACCATGCGCTTCTACGGCAGCATGTACATGAACCATCCCGACCATCGGGCCGCCTCCGACGTGGCGCTGGACGCCGTCTTTCCCTCGGCGGAGACCCGCCTGATCTTCCCCGAGCTCCTGGCCGAGGGCCTCGAGCCCCACAAGGTCCAGCTCGTGTTCATCCACGGCTCCGCCCAGTCCGACACTTTCATCGACATCTCGGAGCAGCTCGAGGTGAAAGTCGCCGCGCTCAAGCAGCACAAGACCCAGATGGGCCCGTGGGATCCCACCGACATGATCGCGGGGTGGGCGCGGGAACAGGGCGCCAAGCGGCGGCTGAAAGCGGCGGAGGCGTTCCGGCTCATGCGCCTCCACGAGAGCTAGGAGCGGCTTCTCGGCTCCAAGCTATATGTTGCCGGCGAGGCAGCGCCCGTCGCTTGTGAGAACGCCGCCGTCGCAGGCCTGCTCGGGGTTGTAGGGTGTCTGTGACCATCCCGCGCAGCCACCGAGCAGCGCCGCCGCCAGCAGCACACCAACCAGCAGTGACATGGTCTAGAGAACGGCCGACTTGAGCGATCGGCTGGGCTTGAAGCGGGGCACCCGGGCCGCGGGAATCCGGATCACCTTGCCCGTGCGCGGGTTGCGGCCGTCGCGCGCGACGCGCTTGCTGACCATGAAGGTGCCGAAGCCGCCGATGGTGACCCGGCGGCCTCTCTTGAGCGCGTCGAAGACGTTCGCGAAGAAAGCCGCGAGCGCCCGCTCGGCCGATATCTTGCTGCCCCCCGAGGCTTTGGCCATGGCGCTGACGAGATCGGCTTTGGTCATGACCTACTCCCTTTACTCGATGGACGTACGGGACGTCAAGATGCTCAGTCGCTCGATGGCCGCGAAGAGGCTGTCGGCGGTGAAGGGCTTTTCGAGCACGGGCGCCTGCACCTCGTCCACGAACTGCCAGGGCGAAGGATTGGCCGTATCACCCGTCATGAAGACGAAGCGCTTCGCCAGCCCCGGCTGATCGAGGACGGCCGCGCGGTAGAAATCCTCGCCGCTGCCGTCCGGCATGCGGATGTCCGACAGCACCACGTCGAAGCGTGTCGAGCGCACGCGCTCGAGGGCGGAGCGTCCCGTCGCGGCGACCTCGACTTGCCACCCCGTGTCCTTGAGCAGCGTGGTCACCAGCTCCACCATGCCGGGCTCGTCGTCCACGACGAGGGCGCGCCGCCCGAAGCCGTACACGCCGGCAGAGAGCGAAGGCACCCCCGGGCCCGCCGCCTCGACCACGGCCGTGGTGGGCAGCTCGACGGTGAAGACGGTGCGCCCCGGCGCGCTCTCGCCGGTGAGCCGGCCTCCGTGCTGCTGGACGATGCCGTAGGAGACGGACAGCCCAAGCCCCGTCCCCTCGCCCACCTTCTTCGTCGTGAAGAAAGGCTCGAAGATGCGGGGCATGATCTCGGAGGGAATGCCGGGACCGTTGTCCTCGAACTCGACCACGACCCACCGCCGGTCTCCCTCGACCCGTCCGTAAGCACGGATCCGAATGGTGTCACCTTTGCCCACGGCGAGGATGGCGTGCTCGGCATTGAGGAGGAGATTCAGGAACACCTGCTGCAGCTGGTGCACGTCGCCCTCGGCGGCGGGCAAGTCGGGAGCGCACTCGGTCACCACGCGGATGCCGGACAGGCGGAGGCGGGTGGTCCGGAGCGCCACGGTCTGCTCGATGACGGCGGGCATATCCACCGGCGCGCGCTCGGGCTTGCGCTGGCGAGAGAAGAGGAGCAGGCCCTGGACGATCTTGGCCATGCGCTCCCCCTGCGCCACCATCAGGTCGATCGGGCCCCGAACCTCCGGCGGCAACGGTTTGCCCTTGAGCAGCTGCCCGTAACCGATGACCACCGATAGCGGGTTGTTGAGCTCGTGAGCGACGCCCGACACGAGCTGTCCCACCGCGGAGAGCTTCCCCGCCTGCACGAGCTGCGCCTGGGTCTCCTGCAGCTCGCGGACGCGCGCGGCCAGCTCGTCGAAGAGGCGGCTGTGCTCGATGGCGAGAGCGGCCGGCGCGGCCAGGGTCGCCAGACGGTCCAAGTCCTCGGAGACGAAGTGCCGGTCCTGCTCACCGAAGTATGTGACGGCGAGTGCCCCGATGATCTCGCCGCGGATGAGGAGCGGATAGGCGATACTCGCTCGGACCGTCTCCACCCGCTCCGTGTTCATGGTTCGACGCATGCGTCCCGGCCAGGAGGCATAGTCATTGGCCAGCACGCCTTCGCGGGTCGCGGCCGCGAGCCCGAGGGCGCCCTCCCCCAGCTGGACCACCTGTCCGAGCTCGCCCGCAACGAGACGATGTCCGGCCCGGATGACGAGGTGATCCTGGCCTTCCGGCTTGAGGCCGACGAGAACCCGGTCGGCGTTGAACAGCTCCGCCGCCTTGCGCGCGATCAGGTTCAGGCGCTCCTCGAGACTGAGGGGGGCGAGCACCTGCTCGACGACCTCCCGCACGAACTCGACGTGGCGCAAACGCTGTCGAGTTTGCGCGTACAGGCGGGTGTGGTCGAGGGCGAGCGCCGCCTGGTCGGCAAACGTCTGAAGCAGCGCCGTCTCCACTTCCGTGAAATGCCTGCCCGCGATGTCGGCGACGGACAGGGTGCCGATCATCTCGTCACGAACACGCAGGGGCACGGCGAGGAACGAGCAGATCTTCGAGGTCTCCATGTTCCCGCGCATCTCGGGGGTGAGCAGGATATGGGGATCGTCCAGAACATCGGCGCTGGCGATGGTGCGGCCTTCCGCGACGACCCGCCCCGAGATCCCGTAGCCGGGCGGCGCGACGTGGCCGTGCATGGGCTCGATTCCCGGGCCCTGCCCTTGCGCGACGACCTTGAGCGAGCCGTCGGGCTGGAGCAGGCGAAAGCCCAGAGAGAGCGCGCGGAGCGCCGGCAGCACGCTGGCCACGATGCGTTGGGCAATGTCGTTCTCGTCCAGGCTGCCCGTGAGGGTCTGGGCGAACCGGGCGATCTCCTCCGATTCGCGCTGCCGCCGCATGGCATCGCCGTACAGGCGCGCGTTCTGCATGGCAAGGGCCGCCTGATCGGCGAAGGCCTGGAGCAGACTCGCATCGTCCTCGGTGAAATCGTGGACGCTGCGCGAGGCGACGGCGAGCACCCCGATGAGCTCGCCCTTGGCGCGGAGAGGGGCGGCGAGAAGCGCCCGCGTGCCGGACTCCGCGAGACGGCTTCTCAGATCGTCGGTGAGCGTCAGTGTCTGGTCTTCGAAGATGTCGCGCGTGAAGACGGCGCGTCCCTCGGTCACCGCGCGAGCCACCAGCCCGTCACCTGGACCGAGTACGTGCCCCGGCTGAAAGAAGCCGATGGCCGAGCCGGCCCACGCGATGGCCTCGAGGTTCCCGTCGGGGCGGATGAGACGCAGACCGGCCGCGTCCACGCCGAAGATGGGCAGCACGCTTCGCACGACTCGGTCGGCCACCTCGGAGACGTCCAGGCTCTCCGTGAGCATCCGCGCCACCTGCGCCAGCTCCTCGGCCTCGCGGCGGCGGCGCGTCGCCTCCGCGAAGAGACGCGCATTGCGCACGGCCACCGCGGCCTGGGACGCGAACGAAGTCAGGAACTCGCGATCATCCTCGGCGGGCAGGTCCTCGCGGCGCAGGTTGAGGATGAGCACGCCGAGGAGATCGTCGCCCGACACCACGGGGACGCCCGCGAAGGAGAGCAGGCCGTGTCCGGCCGCCCATTGCCGCGACCGAAGGCGCTCGTCCCGCGTCACGTCCTCGACGAAGAGCGGCTGCCGGTGGCGCGCGACCCAGCCCGCTCCGCCTGAGTCGATCCCCAGGGATGCCGGCAGCTCGTCGACCGAGATCGCGGGGACGGCCGTCCAGGCCCGGCGGATGAGCAGGCCGCGGGTCACGTCGGTCTCCCAGAAGATCACGCTGCCCGCGCCGGTGAGCCTCGCCAGCGCTTCCGTGATCTGGACGAGGAGCGGCTTGAGCTCGAGCTGCTGCGAGAGGGCCACGTTCACATCGGCGAGGGCCCGCAGCCGTCGCTGACGATCGTCCAGCGCCGCGTGCGTCTGCCGCTGCTCCCCGATCGCGCGACTGAACTGATCGGCCAGCTCCGCCAGCTCGTCGCCGGTGGAGACGGTGATGGGCGGCGTCTGCGCAGACTCGAGGTCGTGGGTGCCCTGCATGAGGGCGGTGACCGAGCGATGCATGCGATGACCGATCAGCCACGCCACGAGGAGAGCGGCCACCGTCGCTCCGCCCAGACCGATCAGATCCCGCGTGAGCCGACCCGCCGCCGGTGAATAGGTGGCGCCGCTCGGCGCCGCCGCGAGGACGAGCCAGGGCGCCCGCCCCATGGCCGCCGCTCCCGCGAGATGCGGAACGCCGTCCTTCGACGCCCACTCCGCCGTCCCGCCGCTTCGGCGGATCAATGCGTCAGCCTCGGGAATGCCCCCCAGCGGCCGGTCGAAGAACTCATAGGGACTGAGGGACTTGGCCAGCACGTCACCGCGGGTGGTCGCGATGGCCACGCCCTGCTCGCGGCCGAGCGCCATGGCATTGAGATAGCGCGAGAACGTCTCGAGGTCGATCTCCGCGCCGACGACTCCAGCGAATTTGCCCTGACGATCTTGCACGGGCACCATCAGGGCGACGATCTGGCGCCCATCGGTTGCGCTCGCCTGGGGGGCCGAGATCTCGGGCCCGCCCCGCTGCCCTACCGCTTCGATGGTCTCCGGAGAGACGAATTTCGGCTCCCCGTCCCGATAGCCGCTCGTCGCGAGCACGCGTCCGTCCGGTGCCACCGCGACGAAGCGGCGCATGAACGGATGCCGCTCTTTCACCCGACCGGCCAGCATTTCGAGATCGGAGTCCTGAACACTGTCGAGGGTGCGAGCGGTGGCGAAGGCGAGGAGGCTTTCGATCTGGCCGGTCAGAATCTCGTCGAGCTGACCGGCGATGAGGGTCGCGGTATCGAGCTGGCTCTGGTGGCCGGCGCGCCGCCCGTCGGACATGTCGCTCCAGAATCTGACGGCGGCGACCGCGAGGAGCGGCAGCAGGACGGCCAGCACGAGCAAAGCGAGTTTCGTTCGGATGGTCAGGCGCATGAGCGAGCTCGCGTATCGAGGCTCCCGATTAGTATAGCCCAGGGGCTCCTGTATAATGCCCGCATGCCGCGAGGCTCCCCCCTCGATCTTTCCGCCTTAGTTTTGATTACGTTAGCTATCGTATCCGCAGGCGCCGCGTACTGGAAGGATCCATCGCTGCCGCTTCTCGGCGTCAAGAACGGCCTCAGCATGATCTGGTTCGTCGTACCGCGTCTCGTCCCCGCGTTGATCCTGGCCGGGATGCTGCAGGTGCTCATCCCGCAGGCGACGGTGGCGCGCTACTTCGGCAACCAGTCGGGCCTTGGCGCCATCGCCATGGCTTCCGCGGCCGGCGTGCTCACCCCCGGCGGTCCCATGGTCAGCGTTCCTCTTCTCGTGGTGCTCGCCAACTCCGGCATGGCTCTGGGACCACTCGTCGCCTACATGACGTCGTGGTCGCTCTTCGGCATACAGCGCATCATCGCCTGGGAGGCGCCTCTCATGGGGTGGCGCTTCGTCCTCGTGCGGATCATCCCGAGCCTGGCCTTTCCCTTCGTCGCGGGCTGGCTCGTCAAGCTCTGGTATCACGAGTAGCCGCGGTGGCCTTCGAGGATCTCCGCGCCTTCGTCGGCCACCTCGAGAAGCACGGGCAGCTCAGACGCGTACGCGCCGCGGTCTCGCGCGATCTCGAGATCGCCGAGATCACGGACCGCGTCTCCAAAGGCCCTCCCGACGGCAATCAGGCGCTCCTCTTCGACAATGTCGAGGGCTTCGATATGCCGGTCCTCATCAATGCCTTCGGCTCGCCCACACGCATGGCGGCGGCCCTCGGGGTGGAACGCCTCGACGATCTCGCGGCGCGCGTGGCCAAGCTTCTCGATCTGCGCATGCCCGGTTCCTTCTTCGACAAGCTCAAGAAGCTCGGCGATCTCTTCGACGTTGCCAAGGCGGGCCCCAAAAGGGTGCGCTCCGCGCCCTGTCAGGAAGTGGTGGAGACGGATCATCCGAGCCTCGCCACCCTGCCCGTCCTGCGCTGCTGGCCGGGTGACGCGGGACGCTTCATCACCCTCCCCATGGTCTTCACGCGCGATCCCGCGACGGGCTCGCGCAACGTGGGCATGTACCGCCTGCAGGTCTTCGACGACCGCACCCTCGGCATGCACTGGCAGATCCACAAGGGCTCGGCGGAGCACCAGCGGCTCGCGGAAGAGCGCGGGAAGCCGATGGAGGTCGCCATCGCCCTCGGCGGCGATCCCGCGTCCATCTACTCGGCCTCCGCGCCCCTGCCCCCCGGCATCGACGAGATGGTCTTCTCCGGGTGGCTCAGGGGCGCGGGGGTGCCCATGGTCACGGGCAAGACCGTCGACGTGGAAGTGCCCGCGGAGGCCGAGATCGTCCTCGAAGGCACGGTGGATCCCCGCGAGCGGAGGATCGAAGGACCTTTCGGCGACCACACGGGCTACTACTCGCTGGCCCGCGAGTATCCCGTATTCCATCTGAGAGCGATCACGCGCCGCAAGCAGCCGATCTATCCGACGACCATTGTCGGCCGGCCGCCCCAGGAAGACTACTGGCTGGGCAAGGCGACCGAGCGCATCTTTCTCCCCATCATCCGGCTCATGCTCCCCGAAGTGGTCGACATGAACATGCCGGCGGAGGGAGTCTTCCACAATCTCGTCATCGTCTCCATCAAGAAGCGCTATCCGGGACAGGCGCGCAAGGTCATGTATGCCCTGTGGGGCCTCGGGCTCATGATGCTCGCCAAGAACATTCTCGTCGTGTCCGAGCACGTCGACGTCCAGAATCTCTCGGAGGTCGCGTGGCGCGCCACGGGCAATGTCGATCCGAAGCGCGACATCGTGGTCGTGGACGGCCCCACGGACGATCTCGACCATGCCGCGCTCCGTCATCGCTTCGGGGGCAAGATGGGCATCGACGCCACGGAAAAGACCGCCGACGACGGCATCGGCCAGCCGTGGCCCGCGGAGATCACGATGAGCGAGGAGATCCGCGCGCTCGTCACGCGGCGCTGGCAAGAGTACGGCTTGTAGTGCCGCGCACACTCCGACACTTCCTCGACGCCATCAGGTTCGAGCACACCGTGTTCGCCTTGCCCTTCGCCTACGTGGCGATGGTCCTCGCGGCGGGGGGCTGGCCCGGCTGGCGCGTGCTCGTCTGGATCACCCTCGCCATGGCCGCCGCGCGCACCCTCGCCATGAGCGTCAACCGCCTCGCCGACCGTCTCATCGACGCCGCCAACCCCCGCACCGCAGGACGCCATCTGCCCACGGGGCTGCTCAAGCCGTGGCACATGCTGCTGGCCGCCATCGTCTCCGGCGCGCTCCTCGCCCTCTCGGCCTGGATGCTCAACCCGCTCTCCTTCAAGCTCGCGCCGTGGGCGGCCCTGTTCCTGATCGGCTACTCCTACACCAAGCGCTTCACCTGGGCCTCCCACTGGATCCTCGGCTTTACCGACGGCATCGCGGCCGGCGGGGGCTGGATCGCCGTGCGCGGGGCCTTCGAGCCGCCCGCCTTCGTGCTCTGGTTCGCCCTGACCGTTTGGATCGCCGGCTTCGACCTCATCTACGCCTGCCAGGATGTCGACTTCGACCGGCGGGCGCGCCTGCATTCCTTCCCCGCCCGCTTCGGCATCTCCGCCGCGCTCCTGTGCGCGCGGGTCTGCCACCTCCTCACCGTGGCCGCCTTCGTGGCGCTGGGCGTGATGACCGGCCTCGGGTGGATCTACTGGCTCGGCGTGGTCGCGGTGTCCGCGCTGTTCGTCTACGAGCACTCGCTCGTCTCGCCGGAGGATCTCTCGCGGCTCGACATCGCCTTCTTCAACGTCAACGGCTATATCGCCGTCATCCTCTTCGTCGCTGTCCTCGGCGGGCGCATGCGGTGAGCGCGGGAGTGGGCGAGGGGCCGGACAAGGCGCGTTTCGTCAGCGAGATGTTCTCGCGCATCGCGGGGCGCTACGACCTGATGAACGGGCTCATGACCTTCGGTATGCACCATGCGTGGCGGAGGGCGGCCGCTCGCGAGACGATTCCCTCGCCGGACGGCCCCGGCCTCGATCTCGCCACGGGCACGGGAGATCTCGCCCTCGAGCTGGGCGAGATTCACCGGCACCGCACCGTGATCGGCGCCGACTTCGCCCACGGTATGCTCATCATTGCCGAGTCGAAGCGGCGAACCGAGGAAACGGGTGGCCGCATCCGGTTGGTCGAGGCCGACGCCCTCGCCCTGCCCTTCGAGGCGCGTACCTTCGCCTTCGTCACCTCGGCCTTTCTCCTCCGCAACCTCGCCGATCTGAGACAAGGGCTGGCCGAGATGCGGCGCGTCTCCCGTCCAGGCGGACGCGTAGTGGCGCTCGAGATCACTCAGGCCGATCTTCCCGGCTGGGCCCCCCTCTTTCGCGCCTACTTCCATCACGTGGTGCCGCGTGTGGGCGCCCTCGTGGGCGGCGACCGCGAGGCCTACACCTATCTCCCGCAGTCGGTCGACCGCTTCGTCACGCCGCCGGCGCTGTCCGCGCTCATGGAAGACGCCGGCCTCCGTAGCGTGAAATACCGTCGCCTCGGCTTCGGCACCGTCACCATCCACACCGGCATCGCCTAGGATCGCGCGGTCCCCGGTGGCGACGGAACAGCCAGGCAGGATTACCTGGGAGATCGACCTCGAGCGCCACTATCCCTACGGAGAGGTGTCCCCGGACCCGGATCGTCTCCACGCTCTGGGCTTCCCTCCCCCGTGGCCCGATCGCCCGTGGATCTACGCCAACGTGATCACGTCGCAGAACGGGCTCGTGGCATGGGAGCGGCGTGATGCAGGCGACGATCCGATCCGCGCGATAGCCGGCGGCGATTTCACCCGGCCCGGCCGGCGCGCCGACGTGCGCCTCATGCGCTATCTGCGGGCCTGCGCCAACGCCGTCTCGATGGGAGCGCAGACGCTCCGTGATCAGCCCGCCCTCGTCGGCACGCTCAGCGATTCAGGCAGCGACCTCGGCGCGGTCCTGGAGCGGTTCCGCCTGAGCCACGGCCTGCGCCGGCTCCCCGTGCAGGTCATCTACACGCAACACGGTGCCCTGAATCTCGAGGCCCGCATGTTGAATACCCCGGGGGTGGAGGTGATCGTGGTCACGACGGGACTTGGGGCGCGTCGGCTCCGCTCGCAAGGCAGCGAGGGGAAGGGCGTCACCCTCCTCGTCGCGGGCGAGGGCGCGCTCGGCCCGGCCGAGCTCCTGCACGCGCACCAGAGGCTCTTCGCGGATTTCGACGTGCGATACCTCGACTGCGAGGGCGGAGCGACCATTCTCGCTGCGCTTCACGAGGCCGGTCTCGTTGACGAGATCTTCATCACCGTGACGGACGTACACATCGATCCGTCCGCCCACGCAGGCGTGAAGCGCCTCTTCTCCCTCGATGGCGCGCGGTTGATGGCCGAGGGTCACACCGCCCCGGATGCCGGCTACGTGTTTCGCCGATGGCGGTTCAACGAGCGCTGAGGACGGGCGCGCCCGCCCGGATGCGGGCGGAGAGGTCAGACGCGGACTACCACTCGGGGCTGGAGTACTCGTCGAAGACGCGGCGGACCACGCGGATCTCCTTGGCCTGGCCGTTCTCGTGCTCGAGGGTGATGATGTCGCCCGGATTGATTTCGGCGAGGTCGCGGGTGCGCCCTTCATCGGTCACGACGAGGGCTTCTCCGCAGCCAAAATCCGCGCAGATATCGGCTGCGCTCTTGATGCGGAGGAGGCCGGCGGCCGTGTCCACCGACACCACGCTGTAGCGGTTGTGCTTGAGTGAGTCCGTGATGCTCATCGCCATGACTGGCCCCCTTTTACGTATTGCCTCATTAGATAACAAAGGCGTCCCTGGGTCGCAAGACGTTTCTCTTGCTACGTTATCCGGGGCCTTGGGGACACGGTGTGGCACGGCGACGCGTGCATGAGGTGAGCCGCCGTGCCGGGGCGGGCGGGCCGCCCCATCACCCTCGGCGTCGCGCCACGCTGGCTCGACGCTGACCCGGGCTCCTTGATCACTCGCTGACCGGATCCCGACTCAAGAACTCGTGCTAGGATTTCCAATGGTTATGGAGCTCGCCACCAGCTATGTCTTCGATGCGGCGCATCGGATAGCCGGGCATCCGGGCAAGTGCGCCTGGCTGCACGGCCACACGTATCAACTCGGGGTCACGGTGAGCAGCGCCACCCTGAACCCTCTGGGCATGGTCATGGATTTCGACGACCTGCGCGATGTGGTCCGTAAGGCAATCCTCGACCTGTGGGACCATGCGACCTTGCTCGCGGCGGACGATCCGCTGGGCGCGGCCATTTCCGCCGTCCAGCACGAGGCGCCCGATAGGGTGGTGCTCTTCCCGGGCCCGCCGACCGCTGAGGTCCTCACCCGCGAAGCGTGGGAACGTCTGGAACGGCAACTGCCCACGGGCGTCACCCTCGAGCGTGTCGCCATCCGCGAGACGCCGGCGTGCGGCAGCGCCCTCTCCCGGCACGCGACGTGAACGCCTCCGCTCTCACCGGCCGCGTCGCCGAGGTCTTCTACTCCATCCAGGGCGAGGGCGCGACGGCCGGGCTGCCCGCGGTATTCGTGCGTCTGCAGGGCTGCACCGTCGGCTGCTCCTGGTGCGACACCAAGTACTCGTGGGACCCGGAAGCCGGGCGCGCCGTGGATCTCGAGGCTCTCGTCGCGGAAGCCTCCGCTTTCCCGTGCCGCCGCCTGGTGCTGACGGGCGGGGAGCCGCTCGAGTCGCCGCTCTTCGTGCCCCTCCTCCGCGCCCTCAACGGCTCGAGCTTCGCCATCGAGGTCGAGACGTCAGGCACGCTACCGCCGCCCGCGGGGGCCGATCGCGCCATTCAATGGAATGTCTCGCTCAAGCTCGCGGGCTCAGGCGTAGACGAAGCGAAGCGCATCCGCCCCGATGCCATCCGTGGCTTCCTTTCTCGCGAGGCGTGGTGGAAGTTCGTGGTGGCCGACGAGGGTGACCTGAGCGAGACGCTGGGGCTGGCCGAGCGCTTCGCGCTGCCGCGCGGGCGCATCCTGCTCCAGCCCGAGGCCATGCGACGCGAGGAGCTGGTCGAGCGCTCGCCGTGGGTGGTCGAGGCGTGCAAGCGCCACGGCTTTCGCTTCTCGCCGCGCCTGCACGTTCTCCTCTGGGGCGCCCGGCGGGGCGTGTGATGGCCCGGCGCGCGGTCGTGCTCCTCTCCGGCGGGCTCGACTCGGCGACGACCCTGGCCGTGGCGCTCGTCGAAGGCTACGAGTGCTTCGCGCTGTCCTTCGACTACGGCCAGCGTCACGCGCGCGAGCTCGAATCGGCGGGAAAGGTGGCGGCGGCCCTCGGCGCCCGGCGGCACCTCACCCTGAGCCTGGATCTCCGCGCCATCGGAGGCTCGGCCCTCACGGACGATATCGCGGTGCCCAAGGCACGAAGCGACGAGGCGATCGGGCACGGCATCCCCGTCACCTACGTCCCCGCGCGCAACACCATCTTCCTCGCCCACGCCCTCGCCTGGGCCGAGGTGCTGGGCGCCCAGGACATCTTCATCGGCGTGAATGCCCTCGACTACTCCGGCTATCCGGACTGCCGCCCGGAATTCGTCGAGGCCTTCGAGGGCCTGGCGAACCTGGCGACCCAGGCGGGGGTCGAGGGACGGAGCCGTTACCGCGTACACACGCCACTCATCGCGCAGACCAAGGCGCAGATCGTGGCCCGCGCCTACGAGCTCGGCGTGGATCTCTCGCTCACCTGGTCCTGCTACGAGCCCGAAGCCGACGGCCGCGCCTGTGGCCTCTGCGACTCCTGTCAGCTCCGCAAGAAGGGCTTCGCGGAGGCACGCCTCGTCGATCCCGTCCCCACGGCCCACTGATCCACCCCCGTGAACGACTGGCGCGTTACCGTCCATGCCTTGCCCCGGGAGCGCACGTGGCTTCTCCCCGCTCTCCACGCCATCCAGCACGAGCTGCGCTGGATCCCGACGGAGGCGCTGGCCGCCGTCGCCGCGCACCTGCGCGTGCCGCTCTCCGAGGCCTACGGCGTGGCCACGCACTATCCGGAGTTCCGGCTGGCCGAGCCGCGGGCGCGGGTGGTGCGGGTGTGCACGGGCATATCCTGTAGAATCCGCGGCGGCCTCCGCCTGCTGGAGTCGCTGAAGGCGAGCGTGGGAGAGGACGTGACGCTCGAGCCCTTCGACTGTGCCTTCAACTGCTCGATGGCACCGATGGTGGAGGTGAACGGAGCGGCGCATGGGCGCGTCGCCGTGGGCGATCTGGCGCGTGTGCTCGATGCGCCCCCTCACCCTGCCCTCTCCCCCTCCGGGGGCGAGGGTTCGGGCGGCGGCTCATTCCAGGAAATCTTGCGTCGTGCCGGGGGGCTCGCCGATCGCCGGCTGACCCTCATGGTCGGCATCGGTTCGTGCAGCTTGTCCGTGGGCGTGACCGACACGCTGCGGGCGCTGAACGAGGAGATTGCCCGACGAGGATTGCCGGCTCGAGTGGTGACGGTAGGCTGCGCCGGGCTCTGCTGGGCCGCTCCTACGATCGCCGTCGAGGCCGCTGATGGTGGATGCCACGTCCTGCCCCATGTCACGGCCGATCGCATCCCGGGGCTGCTCGACGCCGTCGTCGGGCAACGGCTCGAGCCGCATCCGGAAGTCGCGGAATTCTTCGCCGGTCAGCGCCGCGAGTTGACGGCGCGCTGCGGGCTGGTGCTTCCCGGCGATATCGCGGATGCGATCAGGCGCGGCTCCTATGCCGCGCTGGCCACCACCCTCGAGGCGGCTCGGCCCGAGGCCGTCATCGAGACCGTGAAGGCGGCGGGACTGCGCGGGCGTGGGGGAGCGTACTTCGCCGCGGCCCTCAAGTGGGAGGGGGCGCGCAGGGCCGCCGGTGAACCCCGGTACCTCATCGTCAATGGCGAAGAGGGCGAGCCGGGCATCTTCAAGGATCGTCACCTCATGGAGGGCGATCCTCACCGGCTTCTCGAGGGCGCGCTGCTCGCGGCCTACGCGGCCGCCGTGAGCCATGTCTACCTCTACATTCACGGCGAGGCGAATCTCTCGGCCCAGCGAATGGCGCGGGCCGTGGCCGACGCTCGACGATGGGGCCTGATCGGCCATCGCGTTCTCGGCAGCGACTTCACGGTCGAGGTCGAGATCCGCCGCGGCGCGGGCGGCTTTGTCCTTGGCGAGGAGACAGCCCTCATGGAGTCGCTCGAGGGGAAACGGGCCATGCCCCGCCCCAAGCCCCCCTTCCCCACCGAAGCGGGCCTCTTCGGGAAGCCGACGGTCATCAACAACGTCGAAACCCTCTTCGCCGTCCCGCTGATCCTGGAGCGCGGGGCCGAGTGGTGGACCGCCCTCGGCCGGGGCCACGGCACGAAGTGCTTCGGGCTTTCCGGACACGTGGCCCGTCCCGGACTGGCCGAGACGGAAATGGGTGCCTCACTGCGCGATCTCGTGGAGCGGATCGGCGGCGGGGTCGCCGCGGGCCACGCGTTGCAGGGCGTCGTCCTGGGCGGCCCTTCGGGCGTCCTCGTCCCTCCGCGCGACCTCGATGAGCCGCTCGTGCCCGGAGGCCGCGTCAATCCGGGGACGGGCGGGATCGTGGCCCTCGACGAGTCCGTCTCGGTCCGTGAGGTGATCCACACGCTTCTCGACTTCAACACGCGGGAATCCTGCGGCAAGTGCACGCCCTGCCGAGAGGGCACGGCGCGACTGCGCGACCTGCTCGAGGCCCCCGACGGCGCGGCCATCGGCGAGCTGTCGGAGGTCGTGCGCCTCGCCTCGCTCTGTGGCCTCGGGCAGGCCGCGCCGCTCTCGCTCCTCTCCGCCCTTCGTGACTTTCCGGAAGCCTTCTAGACGGCCACGGGCGCGAGGGGGCGGGGCGTCGGCCCGACATAGTCCGCGCGCGGCCGGATGAGCCGATTGTCCGCGTACTGCTCGAGAGCGTGGGCGCACCAGCCGGCGATCCGCCCCACGGCGAAGATGGACGTGCAGAGATCGGGGGGAATGCCGAGGGCGTCGTAGACGACCGCCGAGAAGAAATCGACGTTCACGGGAAGCGAGGTGCGCGCGCGCATGGCCTCGTATACCCCCTCCGCCACCTCGAAGAGCCGGCCACGGCCGGTGGCGCCGGCCAACTCCTTGGCCATGCCGCGGAGCACGCGGGCGCGGGCATCGTCCACCTTGTAGACGCGGTGCCCGAAGCCAGGGACCCGTGAAGTTGGATTGCTCCGCTCGCGTTTCGACAAACCGGCGCGCGCGACGATCCTCGCCTCCACGAAGGCCTCCGCCCGCGCCGGGTCCCCGATCTCGTGCAGCATGGCGAGGACGTCATCGTTCGCCCCGCCATGACGCGGCCCCTTGAGAGTGGCGATGGCCGCCACCATGGCGGCGTGGAGGTCGGCCATGGTCGCCACGGCCACGCGGGCGGCGAAGGTCGAGGCGTTGAACTCGTGGTCCGCGTGCAGGGTGAGCACGACGTCCATGATGCGGCCGACCTCGGGGGAGGGCGCCTGCCCTCCCAGTAAATGGAGGAAGCGGGGGGCGTGCGATCCGGCGGGCCCGATGGAGAGCGGCTCGCGCCCGGTGCGGATCCGCTGCCATGCCGCGACAGTCTCTGGCACGAGGGCCATCAGCCGGTACGCCTTGCGGAGATTGGCTGCCTCGTCGCTCAGGCGGACATCGGGATCGCGCGTGGCCGCCAGGGACACGCTGGTGCGGAGCGCGTCGAGGGGATGGCAGCCATGGGGCAGCGAGCGAAGCATGGCCACGATGTCCGGGGAGAGGCCGCGCGAGGCGTCGAGCCGGGCCGCGAAGTCGGCGCGCTGGACCGGGGTCGGCAGCTCACCGAACCAGAGAAGGTACGTCACGTCCTCGAAGCTGGCCGAGGCCGCCACCTCGCCGATCTCATAGCCGCGGTAGTAGAGGCGGCCCGCTTCCCCGTCGACCTGGCAGATGGCGGATCGCGCGGCCACCACGTCCTGGAGTCCCGTCTTCCACGTCTGGTCCATGTCCGTCCTCCTCGTGAGAGCCAAAAATGTGCTTGAGTTGCCGTGAATTGACTATACTTGATTTACATTGATTCAACAATACTCGAATGGATAGGTCATAGCCCGGCTGTTACGATGGCAGCCACGTCATGCTAATCGTCGACGGCGAAGAGTATCTGACGGGAGAAGAGGCGGCGGCCGTGCTCGGGGTCAAGCGCGAGACGCTCTACGCGTATGTGAGCCGGGGCTTCCTCAAGAGCTATCGCCAGGGGATCAAGCGCCAGCGCCTGTACCGCCAGGCCGAGGTCGCCCGCCTCGTCCAGCTCGCTCCTGCCTCTGAAGAGCAGGCGGCCGAGCGCCGGGCCGCTCCTGAGGTACCGCTCGCGGAGTCCTGGATCAGGGACTAGTGGTATGAGCCTCCGCCTCATCATCGATGGCACGGCGGTCGAAGTTCCCGCGGGCGCTACCGTGCTGGACGCCGTGAACCGCCTGGGCCTTCCCCTGCCGCAGCTCTGCAAGGATCCGGACCGCGCGCCGCTCGGTGCCTGCCGAACCTGCCTCGTCCATGTAGAGGGCCAGCGCGGCCTCCCCGCCGCCTGTCACCTGCCCGCGCGCGACGGCATGACGGTACAGACCCTTCACCCCGACGCGGTCAAGACACGCAAGGCCGTCCTCGACTTGACCTGGTCCATGCTCACCCCGAGCGCGGACCGTGATGGCTTCGGACAGGTGAGCGAGGCGGTGGGGCGCCATGGGCTGACCGCGCCGAGCCACCAGCCTCATCACCGTTTTCCCGTGGACGATTCCAAGAGCTTCTTCGTGCTGGACCGCGAGGCGTGCATCCTGTGCGGTCGCTGTACCACCGCCTGCGCCGAGGTGCAGCACATCGGCGCGATCTCGATGATCGGGCGCAACCACGAGGCCCGGGTGGGCGTGGCGTCCGACGGAGCGATGTCGTCCTCGATCTGCACGTCGTGTGGCCAATGCGTTGCCACCTGTCCTACAGGGGCGCTCCGGCCCAAGGAAAAGCTCGCGCCCACGGTGCGCGAAGTCGAAACGACATGTCCCTATTGCGGAGTCGGCTGCGGCATTCGCCTCCACGTGCGCGGCGACGGCCGTCTCGCCGTGATGGCCGACGACGTGCCCGCGAACCACTCGAGCGCGGGCACACTCTGCGTCAAGGGACGCTTCGGCACGGGCTTCGTCCACTCGCGCGACCGGATCACGTCGCCCCTGGTCAGACGCGACGGGGCCTGGGTCGAGACCTCGTGGGACGAGGCGCTCGAGGCTGCCGCGGACGGCCTCGCCCGCCATCGCGACCGCTTCGGCTCCTTCGCCTCGGCCAAGGCGACCAACGAGGACGGCTACCTCATCCAGAAGCTCGCGCGCGTCGTCATGGGCACCAACAACGTCGACCACTGCACGCGGCTCTGTCACTCGCCCTCGGTGGAGGCCATGCTGACCTCTATGGGCTCGGGCGCCACCTCCAACTCCTACCAGGACTATGAAGAGGCGGGATGTCTCATGGTGGTGGGCGCCGACGCCTCCGCCAATCATCCGGTCATCGCCATTCGCCTGCGCAAGGCGGTGAGCCGCGGGGCCCGGCTCATCGTCATCAATCCGAGGCGCATCGAGCTGTGCGATCAGGCAGACCTGTGGATCCAGGAGCGGCCGGGCACCGACGTGGCGCTCTTCAATGCCATGGCCAGGGTCATCCTCGACGAAGGATTGGCCAACCACGACTTCATCCGGTCGCGCACCGAGGGCTTCGAGGCCTGGGCCGCCTCGCTCGAGGCCTATACACTCGACTATGCGGAGCGCCTCATCGGCGTGCCGGCCCACGCCATCGCCCAGGCCGCGCGATGGTATGCGCGCCCGGCCTTCTCCGGCTCCTGCCTCATCTGGGGCATGGGCATCACGCAGCACATCAACGGCACCGCCAATGCGCACGCCCTTCTGAATCTCTCCCTGGCGGCCGGGCAGATGGGCTTTGCGGGATCAGGTATCTCGCCCCTCCGCGGCCAGAACAACGTGCAGGGCTGCGGCGACGCGGGAGCGATCCCGACCAATCTCCCCGGCTATGCCGACTACTCACCGGCGAGCCTCAGCCGCTTCGAGCGCGCCTGGGGCACACGACCCCCGGCCCGGCCGGGGCTGGTGGTCACCGAGATGACCGAGGGGTGCCTGGACGGCTCGATCCGGGCCATGTATATCGTCGGTGAGAATCCGATGCTGTCCGAACCCGACCTCAATCACGTGGACAAGGCCTTCCGCCAGCTCGACTGCCTCATCGTTCAAGATCTCTTCCTGAACGAAACCGCCGAGCTCGCCCACGTCTTCCTGCCGGCCGCGGCCTTCGCGGAGAAGGACGGCACCTTCACCAACTCCGAGCGGCGAGTGCAAAGAGTCCGGCGCGCCATCGACCCGCCGGGGCAGGCCAGGGCGGACTGGTGGATCACCTGCGAGCTGGCCAAGCGCGTGGCGCACAAGCTGGGGGTCTCCGGGCAGGGCTTCGCCTTCACGCATCCATCAGAGGTCTTCGACGAAATGGCCAGGCTCTGGCCGGCCATCGGCGGGCTGTCGTATGCGCGGCTCGAGTCCGGTGGCATCCAGTGGCCGTGCCCGACCCCGGATCACCCGGGGACCCGCTTCCTCTATGCTGAGGCGTTCCCGACAGGCAAGGCGAAGTTCGTGGCCGTCATCCAGGGAGAGGCGGCCGCCGAGCTACCGGATCCCGACTACCCCTTCGTACTCAATACCGGCCGCCTCCTCTATCACTGGCACGGCGGCACGCTCACGCGGCGGGTTCAGGGTCTGCTCGAGCTGGCGCCCACCCTGCAGATCGCGGTCAACCCGTCGGATGCACGTCGGCTGGGCTTCGGCGAGGGGGGAGCGCTCCGGGTCATCTCTCGGCGCGGTGAGCTCACGGGCTATGCGCACGTGACGGAGGCGGTGCGCCCCGGCGCCCTCTTCGTGCCTTTCGTCAAGCTCGCCGACTCCGCCGCCAACTTCCTCACCAACTCCGCCCACGACCCCACCTCCAAGATCCCCGAGTACAAGGTCTGCGCGGTCCGTATCGAGAAGGCCTAGTCGGGCAGCTCCCGGAGGAAGTCGTCGAGGATACGGGCAAAGGCCTCGGGAGCGTCGAGGACCAGATGGTGGTACACGCCCGGCATGGTGACCAGCCTGGCATTGGGAATGCCCGCCAGCATCCGATCCGCCATCTCCTTCGGCATGATCGGTGACAGCTCCCCCCGCACGAGCAGCGTCGGCGCCGTGATCCTGGGCAGTAGCTCCCAGCCGTCGATGGGCTGCCGCGCCCCATTGCACTGAGGGTCGAAGCGGTAGAGGAAGCGGCCCTTGCGCTCCGTGATGCCCTGGCGGCCGAGATGCTCGAGCAGCTCGGGCGTGGCCAAAGTCTCGGGCGGCAGGAGCCTGAAGCTCTTGAGCGCCAGGTCGAGCGACTCGTGGCGCCGGGGGCCGCGATGTCCCCGCCTGTGCATCGCCTGGAGCCGGCCCTCCGGCAGTGACGGACGGCTGTCCACCACGCAGAGCATGCGCACCCGATCCGGATGCCAGGCCGCGAAACCCATGGCATTGTGGCCGCCCATCGAATGCCCGACCAGCGCCATCCGCTTCCAGCCGAGGGCATCCATGACCCCCAGCAGGTCGGAGGCGAACTGTTCGGTGCCGTAGCGAGAGTCGGGCGCCCAGTCGCTCTCGCCGTGTCCCCTCTGGTCGAGAGAGACGATGTGGAACCGGTCAACGAAGGTGGGCACGACTGCGTCGAACCAATGGGAATGGGCCGAGCCACCGTGGAGGAAACACAGGGCGGGCCGCCCGGGCTGTCCCCACTCGAGGGCGCGGAGAGTCATGCCGTTGACGCTGAATGATCGATGGGTGGCAACGTCACATATGTACGAGGGTCGAGAGGTCATGGGCGACATTGTAGCGTGCCGCGAAGAAAAAACTTGGGGCTGATCGCATCGACCCCGTAAGTTGGAAGTGAGAATGATTCCTACGCCCGAACCAACCGAGAAGAAGCCGCGACCGATCCTGTACGGCGTCCTCGCAGCTGGCGCGTTCCTCGCAATCATCGTCACGGGGTGGATGGTGCTGTCCCCCTCCGCGCTCCTGCATCGCCAGCTCGCCGCCGCTTCGCCCACACCCGCGCTGCCGGCCCCGCCTGCGCCGTCTGTGGAGCGACCCGTGCGTGGGCGTGTGCTCGACACGGACACGGGCGCTCCCCTGCGCGGGGCCTCGGTGTGGGCGGGCAAGGAGGAGATCCGGACCGACGAGGACGGACGGTTCACGACGCCCCCGCTGGGACCGGGAGCCGCCGTCCTCGTCAAGAGCCCCGGCTATGAGCTTCGCCGTCTCGTGGCCGACAAGGATGAGCTGACGATCGCGCTGCCGTCGAGGTCCGTACGGGCCGCGTACCTGACCTACTTCGGCGTCGCCGACAAGACGATCAGGGAGCGCGTGCTCGAGCTGGTCGCCCGCACCGAGCTCAATGCCGTGGTCATCGACGTCAAGGGCGACCGAGGCCTCATCCCCTATCGCACCCAGGTGCCGCTGGCCCTGGAGGCAGGCGCGCAGGGGCCGGTGATCATCAAGGACTTCGAGGGCTTCATCGCTAGCCTCAAGGCGCGGGGGATCTACACCGTCGCCCGTATCGTCACCTTCAAGGACAATGTCCTCGCCCAGGCCAAGCCCGAGTGGGCCATCATCGATACGCGCACGGGCAAACCCTGGATCGACAACGAGAAGCTCGCCTGGGTCGACCCCTTCCGCGAAGAAGTGTGGGACTACAACATCACGATCGCCAAGGAAGCGGTGGCCAAGGGCTTCGACGAGGTTCAGTTCGACTACGTCCGCTTCCCCACCGACGGCAAGCTCTCGGCCGCGAGATACTCCCAGCCCAACAATTCGCAGACCCGGTTGCCCGCCATCGGAGCCTTCCTCGCGAAGGCGCGGCGTGAGCTGGGCCCCCTGGGGGCCTTCGTGGGAGCGGACGTCTTCGGCTACACCGCCTTCAACGAAAACGACACCGATATCGGCCAGCGGGTGGAGGAGCTTTCGGTCCACCTCGACTACATCTGCCCGATGGTCTACCCGTCCGGTTATCACCGGGGCATCCCCGGCGTGCGCAATCCGGTCGCCCAGCCCTACGAGATCGTCAAGGAGAGCGTCCGGCTCACCCGCAAGCGGTCGGCCACCGCGGTAGTCGTCCGGCCGTGGCTTCAGGACTTCCGCGACTACGCGTTTGACAAGCGCATCTTCGGCGTTCCCGAAATCAAGGCGCAGCTCCGCGGCGCCAAGGACGGCGGCGCCGTGGGATACATGCTCTGGAACCCGAAGAACGATTACACAGGAGCGGCCTTGCCGCCCAAGGCGACGGCAACGGCGAGGGTGACCCCCTAGGCGTGCTCCGTCTCCTCCGCTTCATCGCCCTTGCCACCTGGGCGCTCCTGCCCGCGGTGGTCTCGGCCGGCGATCTTCCGCCAAACGAGCTCGGGCGCATCATGATTCTCGAGTACCACAAGATCGATCTTCCCGAGGAGCGCTGGACGCGCACGCCCGCCAACTTCCGTCGTGACCTCGAACGGCTCTGGGAACGGGGGTACCGGCTGGTGGCCCTCAACGACGTCCTCGACGGCAGGATCGGCGTCCGTCGTGGCGCTACGCCCGTCGTTCTGACCTTCGACGATTCCTCGCCGGGCCAGTTCAAGCTCATCGAGAAGAACGGCGAGTGGGTGCTCGACCCCGATTGCGCAGTCAGCATCATGGAGGCATTCGAGCGCCAGCACCCCGAGTTCGGACACGCCGCGACCTTCTACGTTCTGCCGGGAGCCGACCCGCCCAACCGCCTCTTCAACCAGAAAGAGCTGGCCGGGCGCAAGCTCCAGTACCTGGCTACCCGGGGCTACGAGATCGGCAACCACACGCTCTGGCATGCGAATCTCTCCAAGTATCCTGAGAAGGTCGTTCGCCAGCAGCTGGCCACGGCCCAAGAGTGGATACAGAAGGACGTGCCGGGCTATCGGATCCGGACCCTGGCCCTCCCCATGGGCGCATTTCCAAAGGACCTGCGCTGGGCCATCGAGGGCGTGGAAGGCAAGACCTCCTACCGCCACGACGGCATCCTCATGGTGGCGGGAGGCGCCGCGCCTTCCCCCTATGCGCGGACCTTCGACCCCTATCACCTGCCCCGCATCCAGGCCGTGGAAGCTGAGCTGTCCCATTGGCTCAGCCATTTCGAGCGGAATCCCCAGGAGCGCTATGTGAGCGACGGCGATCCAGCCGTCATCACCGTGCCGCCCGGCGCCCTCGACAAGGTGCGGCGGTCCCCAGGAGCGAAAGTGGTGGAACGGCCGTAGACCGGAGGCTACTTGTAGATGAGATACGACGCGCGCCGCTGGAGAAAGCTGGCCCGATCAGCTTCCGCCCACTGCTTCAGGCGCGCGAGAGAATCCCCCCGGAGGAGAGCCCATATCGTGGAGCGGTTCACCAAGAGGTTCTGGATGGCCGCCGCCCGGAACTGAGTTGGATAGCGCTCCATGAGCGTGCGCCCCATGGTCAGGCCCACGGTGACTGGGCGCAGGGCGTCGCGATCCGTCACGACCAGACGCACGCCGCCCACCTTCTGCCCTGAGTAGACGCTCGACACAGGCTGGAAGTTGATCGGCTGAAAAGTGACGCCCGCCATGTCGAGCGCATTGAGGGCATCCGCCAGCGCGCCCGGATCGACGATCCAGGGGGCGCCCACGACCTCGAAGGGCGTGTCGGTGCCTCGGCCGACGGAGAGATTGGTCGCCTCGAGCAGACCCACGCCCGAGTACAGCAGCGCCTGAGTCAGCGACCGGATATTCGGCGAGGGATTGACCCAGGGCAGTCCCGTCTCGTCGAACCACATGCCTCGCTCCCACCCCTCGAGCGGCACCACGGTGAGCTTGACGGGAATCTTCCGCTCGGCGGCGACCATCTTGGCGAACTCGCCCATGGTCATCCCGGTCCGGACCGGGATGGGATGCGGCGCGGTGAAGGAACGGAGATCCGGATCCATCACCGGGCCCTCCACGATCACACCCGTGAGGGGATCGGGCCGGTCGAGCACGATCACGCTGATGCGGTGGCGCGCCGCTTCCTCCAGCACGTACACGAGCGTGGTCAGGTACGTGTAGTAGCGCACCCCGACGTCCTGGATGTCGAAGACGAGCGTGTCGAGGCCTTGGAGCATGGCGCCCGTGGGTCGACGGTCGCTGCCGTAGAGACTCCACACGTTGATGGCGGGGCCGGGACCTGCGCCCGCGTAGGTCCCGTTGGGCACGCGGTCATCGAGCGTGCCGTCGAGGCCGTGCTCCGGGGAAAAGATCGCCTGGAGCCTGACGCCCGGGGCCTTGGCGAGCAGATTGACGTTGCGCCGACCCTCTCCATCCACGCCGGTCTGATTCGTGACCAGCCCGATGACCTTGCCCTTGAACGGCGCCCAGGCCTGGTTCTCGACAACATCGAGGCCCGTGCTGACCCTGATGCGTGGCAGGCCCTCCGCCTTCGTGGCAGCAGCCGGCGGCGCCTCGCCGCCCTCGGGTGCCGGCGTGGCGTTCGGCGTGAAGAGCTTGGCTCCCACCACCGCGCTCACCCGACGGCGCAGCTCGACGACCGAGCCCTTGCCCGAAGGATGCACGCGGTTGGTGAGGATGATGGTGTAGGTGCGCGTGGACGGATCCATCCAGATCGACGTGCCCGTGAAGCCGGTGTGCCCGACGGAACCCAAAGGAAAGAAGGAGCCCAAGGTGCGCGAGTAGCCCGACGACATGTCCCAGCCGAGCCCGCGAATCGCTTCACCCAGACCATTGGGAGCGAACATGGCGTTCACAGAAGCAGGGGAAAGATACTGGCGTCCGCCGAACGAGCCGCCGGCAAGGAGCATGCGGCAAAAGCGCCCAAGATCATCGGCCGTCGAGAAGAGACCCGCATGTCCCGCGACGCCGTGGAGCTCGCGCGCGCGGGGATCGTGGACGACGCCGCGCAACATCTGCCCCTGCACGAACTCCGTGGGCGCGATGCGCGGACGCCACGCCTTCGGCGGGTTGAAGGTCGTATCCCGCATGCCGAGGGGCTGGTAGAAACGCTTGTGGGTGAAGCGGTCGAGGGAATCACCACTCACCCGACGCACGAGCTCGGCGAGCACGATGAAGCCGGTATCACTGTAGTGAAAGGGAGCGGTCGACGAGGGCTCGCTGACGCCCGCGACGAGAAGCCGCATCGCCTCCGGGAACCCCTTGGCCATCGCATCCTTCGGCGGAATATCGGGGAAGCCCGCGGTGTGCGTGAGCACGCGACGAAGCGTGAGCCAGCTCAACTGTGGAGCCTGGAACTCCTTGAGATAGCGCCCGAGCGGAGCATCCAGATCGAGCTTCCCACTGTCCACGAGGGCGAGCACGGCCGGGGTGGTGGCGACCACCTTGGTCAGCGAGGCGATGTCGAAGATGGTGTCGGTGGTCATGGCTTCGCTGGCGGGCACAAGGGCCCGGGAGCCCACTGCCTTCCGATAGAGCACGCGATCGCCCTGACCGACGAGAATGACCTCCCCGGGTGTATCGCCGGCGGCGACCGCGTCACGCGCCGCGCGGTCGAGATCCGACCAGTCGAGGCTCTGCGCGGCGGCCCAGACAGGAAACAGGAGGAAGACGGCCAGGAAGGCCGAAGCACACCTCAGCATGACTCCATGATAGCGAGGTCGGCGCTCCGAGCCGCCGGGAAAATCGACGGCTCGCGTGCTACGCTTCTGGTCATGCAGCGGATCTTCGTGACGGGCGCCACGGGCTTTGTCGGCCACGCGGTGGTACGGGCTCTTCTCGCGCACGGCTTCCTCGTGCGATGCCTGGTGCGGCCGGGCTCGGAGTCGCTGTTGAAGGGTTTCGAGTCCATCGACCGGGTCCCCGGCGACGTGCTCGAACCCGACGGATTGCCGCCATCCGTCGAAGGCTCCGCTGCCATCATCCATCTGGTCGGAATCATTCGCGAGCAGCGCGCGACCGGCGTCACCTTCGACCGGCTGCACACGCAGGCCACGGCCAATATGCTGGGGGTGGCCCGCGAGGCCGGCGTGAAGCGCTACATCCAGATGAGCGCCGTCGGCACGCGATCGGGCGCCGTCTCGCGCTATCACCAGACGAAGTGGCAGGCCGAGGAAGTCGTGCGGGCGAGCTCACTCGACTGGACCATCATCCGCCCTTCCCTCATCTTCGGCCCCGGCGACGAGTTCCTCTCCGTGCTCGCCCGCATGATCCGCCGCCTGCCCGCCGTGCCCGTCCTGGGCCACGGGCAATACCAGCTCCAGCCGATCTCCGTGGAGCAGGTCGCCGAGGCCTTTGCTCGCGCGCTTCGTCTCCCCCTCACCGTGGGCCAAACTTACGAGGCGGGCGGGCCGGAGCCTTATCGCTTCGACGAGCTTCTCGACATGATCGGCAAAGCCCTCGGGGTGGCGCGCGTGAGAAAGATTCACGTTCCCCTCGGACCGATCAAGGCCATGACGCGGACGTTCGGCTGGCTCCCATTTTTTCCCGTGACCATGGACCAGATCATCATGCTCGAAGAAGGCAACGTCACCGAACCCGCACGCTTCTATGCCGACTTCAACATGGCTCCGGAGCCCCTCCCCCTCGGGCTCAAGCGCATGTTCCGCCACGCGTGATGGAGAACCCGTTTCGGACCACCGGCCTCCGTCACGGCGCGGACGACCCGCGGGGACTGCGCGAGCGCATCGACGCGCAGCTGACCGATCGCATCGACGAGGCGGTGGAGATGGCGGCCTTACATCTCCTCGTCCAGCTTCGCGAGCATCACGATCGCCCGGCACCGGAGAACGATAGCCGCGAGGACCGTGATGAGTTCGCCGCGCTGGCCGCGGATCTTCTCGCCTATCTCGGGAAGGCGTTCGAGGCGGAGCTGACCGCGGATCAACGGCGTGAGCTCGATGGAGCACGCGCCGGCGGCTCCGATGCGCGCGCTCGGGGGCTACGCGGGCAGGTCTTCCTCGCGCGGCAGCTGCCGGACTACTGGCAGCGCTTCGAGGCACACCGCGCCGCTCACGCCGAAGTGCGCCTCGCTTCTCCCCACCGGCCGGGCGGTTTCCTCAAGCGGCTGTTCGGCTAGCCATGGAGCCGTCAGGCGGCGCGACGGGTGTCCCCCGCGCCGGTCTCCTCCAACTCCAGCTGGGCAACGGCCCAGAGATCCTCGCAGACCTCCAGCGCCTCCTGCCATTCCGCGTACTGCTCGAGGAGGAGTTGGCGCTTGGCCGACAGCCGCGCCTCGGCCTCGTCGAGTCGGATGCGTAGATCGGGCAGATGGCGCGCGGAAGCCTTGGCCACTCCTGCCCTGGTCGAGGCCGCGATGCGATCCAGCAGGTAATTCAGCTCGTCGCGTAGCAAGCGATCCATGGAGTTCATGACTGCCTCCCTACCCCGTCTCGCTGACGGGCTCTAATACTAAACATACAGTGAGTATATCTGTCAAGTCCGGTCAGCGTCCTGTCTTGCACCTCTCGTGCCTCTCGACCCAAGCGACGACTTCATCACGCCGCCTTCTCGTTTCGTCCGCCATTGAATTGTGAACATGTGTTATATGTACGAAACACATGTTACAGCCATGGATTCTTCTCCTCCTGAGCCTGCTCCCGCGCCCCTCGAGCCTCCCGCGTCCGTACTTGGCGCAGGCTGAAGGCGCTCGGCGCTGTCGCGCTCAAGAGCGGCGCCTACCTCCTGCCGTTTTCGCCTGACCGATACGAGCAGTTTCAGTGGCTGGCGCAGGAGGTCCAAAAGGACCGGGGCGAGGCGACCCTTCTCAAGGTAGACCGGGTCGAGAACGTGCAGCAGTCGGAGGTCATCCGGCTCTTTCACGAGGCACGCAACGCCGACTATGCGATCCTCACCGATCGCTACCGGAAGCTCGGCTCAGGCCGGCGGCCGCGCGCGGCCGAAGAACTGGCGCGGCTGGCGCGCGAGCTCGACCGCCTGACCGACATCGACTTCTTCGACGCCCCGGGGCGCCAGCAGGCGCTGCGGGCCCGGGAAGCCGCGGAGCGCCGCGTGACGGGATCGCCCAAGACCGGCTCCCGGCCGGCAGGACGGCTCGACCTCGAGGCCCTCCACGGCCGCCGTTGGGCCACCCGTCCCAGGCCTCACGTGGACCGCGTGGCGTCGGCGTGGCTCATCAAGCGCTTCCTCGATCCGGCGGCGGAGTTCGCCTTTGCCCCGCCCGAAGAGCTGCCCGTCGACGCCATCCCCTTCGACATGGCCGGCGTCGAATTCGGCCATCACGGCGATCACCGCACATTCGAAACCCTGCTGGAGCGCTCGGGACTTCGCGACCGTCGGCTCGCGATCATCGCGGAAATCGTCCACGAGGCTGATCTGCGCGACAGCAAATTCCAGCGCGAGGAGGCGCGCGGCCTCGATCTCGTCCTGCGCGGCCTCCTCGCCGCGGTGAAGGACGACCACGACGCGCTCGCCCAGGGCCTGATTCTCTTCGACGGCCTGTACTCGACGATCGGAGAGCGCCATTGAACGAGCCGAGAACCACGTGGGGAACGCAGGAAAGAGCACCGAACAATATGAACAGGGAGATCACTCATGAGTCGCCATCGCCGCATCCTGTTCGTCTGTCTTCACGGAGCCGCCAAGAGCGTTCTGGCCGCCGCCGACTGCGAGCGGCTCGCGGCCGCCCGCGGCCTCGACATCACGGCGGACTTCGCCGGCACCGAGCCGGACGGTGACATCGCCCCTGTGGTCGCGGCCGCGCTTCGCGCGGAAGGTATGGATCCAGGTGGCAAGAAGCCGCGCCTCGTCACGCCAGGTGACGTAGTCGCCGCGGATAAGGTGGTAGCCTTCGGTTGCGATCTCGGCGCCGCAACCGTACCGGGAGCCCGGATCGAACAGTGGGCGGACGTGCCGGCCGTCAGCGACGGACTGCCCGCCGCCCGCTCCGCCATCCGTGCCCACCTGGAGCAGCTGATCGACGGATGGGCGCCGCGATGAAGTGGGTCACCCGCGCCAAGGCTCGCGTCGATCGCATCGCCTGCCCCTGGTTGATCCGGCGCTTCATCGACCCCGACGCGGAATTCCTGTTCGTGCCCGATGCCCAGGTCATGGACACCGCGCGGCGCGAAGGCGCCACCCCGTACGATGTCCCCCGCGTCGAGCTGGGGCATCACGGGGAGCGCTGCTCGTTCGACGCGTTCCTCGACAAGTATCGTCTGACGGATCCGGCGCTCGACGCCCTCGCCCTCATCGTGCGGGGCGCCGATACCGATGCCCGCCAGATCGCCCCCGAAGCCTGGGGCCTCTACGCGGTGGCCAGCGGGTTTCGTGAGATCAGCCGGGACGACTTCGAGAACATGGAGCGACAGTTCCCAGTCTACGACGCGCTGTACGCCTATTGCGCGAGCCGGCTCGCCCGTGGGGCGTAACGCCCGCCTCGTCTTCACCGCGAAGAGCGCCCGGACCTTTTGCTACGGCGCGCTGGGCGTGCTCCTGCCCGTCTATCTCAGTGAGCTGGGGCTGGACGCCGGCGAGCTCGGCGTGGCCGTCACGCTGACCCTGCTCGCCAGCACCGCCATGACCTTCATGATCCGCCGGCCCGCCGAGCGCTGGGGCCCGCAGGCCGCCCTCATGGCCCAGGCCGGGCTCATCGTCGCCTCCGCGCTAGTCTTCCTGCTCACCAGCCAGCCCTGGGTAGTCGTGGCGGCGGCCATGGCCGGGAACCTCGCCGTGGGCACGGGCGAGACCGGCCCCTTCCTCTCGCTCGAGCAGGTCATCGTCACGCGTGACACGACCCGCGAGCGGCTGACCACCACCCTGAGCTGGTACAACCTGACCGGCTACGCCGCGGCCGGTCTGGGCGCGGCCGCGGTCACCCGACTCGGAGCCTCTCACCGGCCACTCTTCGCCCTCTTCCTGCTGAGTGGGTTCATCCAGGTCGTGGCGTACGGCCTCATGCGGCGTGAACCGCCGCGCCACGCCAAAGGGCGCGACGCCCGAGGCACGCCGTCGCGGCCCTTCGTGCGCCGCATCGCCGTCATCTTTGCTCTCGACTCCTTCGCGGGCGGCTTCGTCGTCCAGAGCCTCATTGCCTACTGGTTCTACACGCGGTTCGGCCTCGGGCTGGGCGCGCTCGGCTGGATCTTCTTCGGTGTGCAGATTCTCTCCGGTCTCTCGCTCCTCTTGGCGGCTCGCGCCGCCCCGCGACTCGGCCTCGTGAATACCATGGTCTTCTCGCACTTGATCTCGAACGTCCTCCTGGCCGGAGTCGCGCTCTCGCCCGTGGCCTGGCTCGCCGTCGCCTTTCTCCTCGCGCGCCATCTGCTGTCCCAGATGGACGTGCCGACGCGGCAGACCTTTCTCATGCTCGCGGTGCGCGATCACGAGCGGGAGCATGCCGCGGCCATCACCAATATGAGCCGGACCCTCGCCCAGTCGGTCAGCCCCGCCCTCACAGGGTTCGTGATGCAGGGGCTGTCCCTGACCGCCCCGTTCTTTCTCGGGGCCGGGCTGAAGATCGTCTACGACCTCTGGCTGTACGCGACCATTCGCCACATGAAGACATCGTGACGTCGCGACCGGCGTGACGAGGGAATGCTAGACTGCCGCGAGTGAAGACCCGTTCGATCCGGCAAACTGTCCTTTTGCCCGCGCCGCCCGGGGACCCTCAGCGAAATAGCCGTCGCATCCCCAAGTCCACGAGGCGCGGGGCGATCACATTCGCCACGGCGAGCAGCCAGGAGGGCTTGTAGGGATAGACCTCCGCGCGCGGGCGCCTGACGCAGGCCACCCCCTGCGTGCTCTGAGAGCCCGGAGCTACGTGCCGGTGACGGCCTTGACGGCTTCCTGGGTGACGGACACCATGCGATCCAGCTCCGCCTCCGTGATGACGATGGCGGGCGAGAAGAAGACGTGCTCCATGCGCGCGCGCGTGATGACCCCGCGCTTGCTCATCTCCTGGAGGATGCGCGCGCCGATCTTCTGGTCGGGACCGTAGGGCTTCTTGGTCGCCTTGTCCTCTACCAACTCGATGGCGGCGAGCAGGCCCTTGCCGGAGCGGATGTCTCCAACGTTGGGATGGCTATCGAACGCCGCGTGGAGCCCCTTGTGCAGGCGCGTGCCCAGGGTGGCCGAGCGCTCGACGAGGTTCTCGCGCTCCATGATCTCCACGTTCTTGAGGCCGACGGCGCAGCAGGTGGGATGCCCCGAGTACGTGTAGGCATGCATCCACTTGTCCTCCGGCTTGACGGAGTCCATGGCTTCCTTCACGTCCCTGGAGACCATGATGCCCCCGAGAGGCAGATAGCCGGAGGACACGCCCTTGGCGAAGGACATGATGTCGGGCAGGACATTCCAGTGCGTCATGGCGAACCAGTGGCCGGTGCGGCAGAAGCCGGTAATCACCTCGTCCGCGATGAAGAGCACCTGGTGCTTGTCGCAGACCTGGCGCACGAGCGGGAAATAGTCGTCGGTGGGATAGAGCACGCCACCCCCACCGTGAATGGGCTCGGCGATGAAGGCCGCCACCGTGTCGGGCCCCTCGCGAAGAATCGCTTCCTCGAGCAGGCGCGCCGCCGTCTGGCCCGCCGTCTCCCCGGGCTTGGCGCCCTCCTGGCGGTAGGGATAGCAGGTGGGAATGTGGACGAAGTTGGGCACGCGCGGCTCGAACATCTTCCAATAGGGCGACATGCCCGTGGCGCTCATGGCCTGGAGCGTCACGCCGTGGTACGCGAGCTGGCGCGCGATGATCTTGACCTTGTCGGGCTTGCCCTTGGCCTTCCAATAGAAGCGCGCCGTCTTGAACGCGGACTCGTTGGACTCCGCTCCGCCGCAGGTGAAGAAGACGCCCTGCATGTTCGGGTACGAGATCGAGATCAGCTTCTCGGCGAGCTCGACGGCCGGGATATTGGACGAGCCCGCATAGGCCGAGAAATAGGCGAGGTCGCTCATCTGCGCGGCGGCCGCCTTGGCCAGCTCCTCGCGCCCATGCCCGACGTTCGTATTCCACAGGCCCGCGAGGCCGTCGATGTACTCCCGCCCCTGTATGTCCGTGATCGTGGCGCCACGGCCCTTGACGTACACCATGGGCTCGAGGTGATCACTCGGATGATGCAGCGGATGGATGAGGTGGTCCTGGTCGGACTTGATCAGCTCTGCCGGTTGCACAGCCATGGGAAGCCTCCTCGAATGGGATCAGCGATGATGAAAAGACTTCACGGGCAGATGCGCCCGATAGTCGCCGCCGGGGATGGGTACGGCCCCGCCAAGGGGCGCGACGAACCAGTAGATGGACGCCGTCACCTGCCCGCCGGAACTCATCCGGACCCCGACCTCCCCGCGATGATACTGGCTGCCCTCGGCGGAGTCCAGCGCCACCCACAGGCCGGCATCGGCCAGCCGATAGACTTCACCTCGTATCGGTCCGCCCGGCCCGCGAAGCGCCGCGGGATAGGAACCGAGATCGAAGAGCAGTCCGGGCACCTCGCCAGCGCCGAGATACTCCGCCTTCCCGTCGAGGAGGCGGTGCAGCGGGAAGCCGCGCATGAGAGTCCCGTACACGAAGAGGAGGTCACCGGCCACGGAGGAGAGCCTCGAAATCCCGGAGGGCCTGACCATAGCGGGCGCCGGCGACCCACATCAGATCGTTGTGGTGGGCGCCGGGGATGGCAACGAACGTCTTGGGACCGGACGCCGTGTCGAAGAGCTGGCGACCGTGCCAGAGAGGCACGATCTCGTCCGCCTCGCCGTGCATGATCAGCAGGGGGCAGCGCACGCGACCGATCTTGTCCACGTTGCGGAACTTGTCGAAGGGGAAGAGCGGCACCCGGGTCATCACGCGGAACGCGGTCAGGAACGGGCTCTCGAGGATGAGTCCGCCGAGAGATCGACGCGCGGCGAGGTCGACGGAGGCACCGGCGCCCAGCGAGCGGCCATAGGCCACGATCCGGGCGGGCGCCACACGCAGCGTCTCCGTCAGGTAGTCGTAGGCGCCGTCGATATCCGCGTAGACGTGCCGCTCCGACGGAGTCCCCTCGCTCAGACCATATCCGCGATAGTCGTACGCGAACACACTGAAGCCCAGGTTCGCCAAGCCGGGGAGCAGCGGGAGCATCGAGCCGAGGTCTTCCGCGTTACCATGGCTCAGGAGCATCGTGTGGATAGCTGCCGGATTAACAATATATATTGCGGCGATACGCTGGCCATCCTTCGTAGGAACTTTCAGTATTTCCGGCGTGTCGCGGTAGCCAGGCGGCGGGGGAAGAAAGATCATCCGGTCTGAGTAGAGCCACGCCCACGCGGCAACGCCCACGTAGACGAGCACCAGCGAAAGGACGATACGGACGAGCCCGGTCTCGGGGATCAGCGGAGGACTGAGCCGGGCCTGGACCACGAGGCCGGCTCAGGGACGGCTGGTCTCAGTCGCCTTCGGTGGCTCCTCACGGGAGCACGCGGTGGATCCGCCTCAGCTGACCTGTATCCCGTAACGCGGAAGGATGAAACGGGTGAGGGCAACCCAGCCGATCAGCACGCCCACCACCACGAGAGCCGTTGCCCAGTCCACTACGCTTCCTTGGCCGCGACGGCCTGCAGCACCGCGTTGACGAAATCGCGCTCGGGAATGGCTCCCTCGAATTCGACGCGATCATTGATGATGATCTTCGGCACGGCCATGACGTGGTAGCGCTGGGACAGCTCGGGGAACTCGTTGGCCTCCACGCACTCGGAGCGAATCCGATCCGAAGCGATGGACATGTGCTGCGCCAGGCGCACGGCCCGCGGACAGTGCGGTCAGGTGGGGGTGGCGAACACCTTGATGGTGACGTCTTCGGTCAAGCCCGCCAGGGCCGTCTTCGTCTCGTCCTTGAGCTGCGCCTCGCCGCGCGACACCGCGATGATGGAATCGATCAGGTTGGAGAACTCATAGCCCGCGGGCACGCCGAGGAAGCGAATGCCGTAGTCTTTCGCCCCCTCCACCGCGACGGCGGGGGTGACCGACACGCCATAGGCGGCCGTCTCGTCCCGCTCGATATGGGGGTTCAGCACCTTGACCGCGATCTTGTCGGAAAGGGCGGCGACTTCTTTGATCAGCGAAACCGTCTGGCCATTGTTCTCCGACCCGAGCTCGGAGGCGAAGACGGTCAGCGTCACCTCGCCCGTCAGCTTCTCGAACTCCTTCTGGACCGCCTGCTCGTCCTGCGTGGTGAGAAATGCCATGGGCTCAGTATAGCCTCACGCGCGCGGCTTGCCTCGCACGATCTCGAGCATCGCGCGATAGCCGGAGGGGTCGATGCGGGCGTCGATGAGGAGCGGCCCGGCCTCGGCCTGCGCCGCGATGAGGGCACCCGTGAAGCCGCCCTCGTCTGTCACCACCCGCGCCGCCACGCCGAACGACTTCGCCAGGGCGGCCAGGTCCGGCCCCGCGTAGCGCATGGAAGCGCCCGCATACCCCTTCTGCTCCTGCTTCACCTCGATCAGGGACAGCGCGGCATCGTTGAACACGATGACGGTGATGGGCAGGCGGAGCCGGACCATCGTTTCGAGCCCATCGTCGCGAGGCCGTTCGAGATGAGAAACTCTCCGGGGCTCACTGCTTGCCAGTACTCGGCGGCCTGGAACATATGGGCACCCGCATCCACGGTGGCGATGGTGCCCGCGGGCGTGTACTCGCGGGCGATCTGGACGACCCGGTACGGCGCGAGTCCCGGCACCGGGATCTCGAGCGCACGCTGGCGCTCACGGCGCAGGCGGTCCACCTCGACCACGTCCCAGTCCGCGTGATGCTCCCGGAGACGGGGCGCCAGCTCCTCGAGGATGAGCCCGAGATCGCCCACCACCTCGAGCGCGGGGGCGAAGTAGGCGCCGCCTCCCGCGGGGCGGCGCTCGGGCGCGCCGGACGGACCGCGCACGAGGCTCAGGACAGGCGCGTCGTAGCTCCAGGGTCGCGGAATCATCTCCACCGTGTCGAGACCGAACGTGATGATGAGATCGGCGCGCCCTACCACCGGCTCCTCCAGCGCCCCGCCCGTGAAGATGCCGAGGGCCAGCGGGTGCGGGTCCGGCAGCGCGCCCTTGGCCTTGTAGGTCGAGAGCACGGGAGCGGGCAGCGCCTCGCAGAACGCCCGCAGCCACTTGGCGTCGCCTCCGCGGCATTGGAGCCCCACCAGCACCACCGGGCGCCTGGCCCGCCTGATCATGGCCGCGGCGCCGTCCAGAGCCGCCCCCAATGGCTGGGGCAAGGGCGTGGGCAGCACGCTCGCGGCGAGAGGCACCGCGGGCTGGCTCGCCACGTCGGCGGGAAGATCGAGATGCACGGGCCCGCGGGGCTCCTTGAGAGCGAGCTGAGCGGCATGAGCGACCCAGTGGCTCGCCGACTCCGCGGTCACGGTGACGCTTCCCTTCACGATGGGAGTCAGGAAGGCGGCATGGTCGAAGGCCTGATGAGTCGTGAACTCGAGCATCCCCGACGGGTGGCGGTCGGACAGATAGATGAGTGGGCTCCGGTCCAGGAAGGCGTGCGCGAGCCCCGTGGCGCTCGCGCTCACGCCGGGGCCGAGGGTGGATATGACGGCGCCGGGAGCACCCGTCAACTCGCCGGTTACCGCGGCCATGATGCAGGCGGAGGATTCCTGGTGACAAAGCACGAAGGGCAGACCCGCCACCCGCGCCGCCTCCAGGAGCTCGAGGTTGGAGCCGCCGCCCGGGACACCGAAGATGCGCGGGACGCCGGCGCGGCAGAGTCCGTCGATCAATATATCAGCGACGTTCGGCATGAGGAGGAGGCGCGGGTCTTGTGCCTAGCCGGCGAAGCGGGAGAGGACGGGACGCATCCAGTCGAGGGCCTTGCGGATATTCGCCTCGGAGTTGGCGTAGGACAGCCGGAGATAGCCCTCGCCGTACTGGCCGAAGGCCGTCCCTCCGAGCACCGCCACGCCGCCTTCCTTGAGAATGGCCTCGGCCACTTCCGACGAAGGCCGCTTGAGCGCCTTGATATTGGGGAAGACATAGAAGGCACCCTTGGGCGTGCGGCACGTCACCCCGGGCAAGGCGTTGAGCCCTGACACGATCAAGTCGCGCCGACGCTTGAACTCGCCCACCATCTGGCGCACCGGCATCTGATCGCCCTGGAGGGCGGCGATGCCGGCCCACTGGGTGAACGAGGCCGTGCAGGAGTTGGAATTGACCATGAGCCGGGTCACGTGCTCGGCGAGGGGGATGGGCATGACGCCGTAGCCCATGCGCCAGCCCGTCATCGCGTAGGACTTGGAGAAGCCGTCCAGGACGATGGCGAGGTCGCGCATTCCGGGGAAGCGCGTGATCGAGACGAACTCCCCTTCGTAGAGGAAGGCCTTGTAGATCTCGTCCGTGAGCACGGGGATCTTGTAGTGGGTGGCCATCTCGGCGATGCGGCCGAGCTGGTCGAGGCCGAGCACGCCGCCCGTCGGATTCTGCGGCGAGTTGATGATGATGAGCTTGGTCTTCGTCGACACCGCCTTCTCGAAGGCCGCCATGTCGAAGCCGAAGTCGCTCTCTTCGCGCAGCGGGATGGGCACGGGCACGCCGCCCACGAAGTTGATCACGGACTCGTAGATCGGGAAGCCCGGGTTGGGATAAATGACCTCGTCGCCCGGGTTCACGAGGGCCGTGATGACGAAGTACATGATGGGCTTGGCGCCGGGCGTGACCACGATCTCCTCCGGCGCCACCGGGAGGTTGCGCGTCGCTGCCACGTCCTTGGCCACGGCCTCACGAAGCTCGGGCAGCCCCGCCGACGGACCGTAGTGGGTCGCCCCGTCGTCGAGCGCCTGCTTGGCCGCTTCGCGGATGTGCTTGGGCGTGTCGAAGTCGGGCTCGCCGATCTCGAGGTGGATGATCTCCCGGCCCTGGCGCTCGAGGGCCTTGGCGCGAGCCAACACTTCGAATGCGGATTCGGTCCCCAACCGTGACATGCGCTCGGCGAAGTTCATAGTGGCGCCGATTATACTCGACGGCATGGAGCTGGTGGAAGTCGCCGCGGGCGGGTTCTGGATGGGCTGGGAGGAGGGACATCCGGGCGAGCGGCCGCGGCACCGGGTCTGGCTCGACAGCTTCGCCATCGGCCGGGAGCCCGTCACCAATGCCGAGTACGCCAAGTTCCTCGAGGCGGCGGGCGCGCCTCCCCCGCCCTGGTGGGACGACCCGCGCTTCAGCGAGCCGACGCAACCCGTGGTCGGGGTCAACTGGTTCGAAGCGGTGCTCTACTGCGACTGGCTGTCCAGCAACGGCGGGGGGCGTCACTGCCTGCCCACCGAGGCCGAATGGGAAAAGGCGGCGCGCGGTGGGCTCGACGACGCTCGCTTTCCGTGGGGCAGCGGGCGGCCCGCGGTCGCGCGCTTCGACCGGCCACCCCGCGCCATGGAAACGCCGACGAATGCGTGGGGGCTGGTCGCGCTCTCGGGAGTCTGCCATGAATGGTGCCTCGACTGGGAGGACCCGGGCTACTACGCCGCCTCACCCGAGCGAAGCCCCCGGGGGCCGTCGCACGGCTCGCGACGCGTGTCTCGCGGCGGCGCATGGCGACACCAGGATCCGTGGAGCCCCGTGGCCCACCGGTCCTCTCTGCCGCCTGACCTGCGCTACTCCGACTACGGCTTCAGGGTCGTGCGCGTCTGAGGGAGCTGGCGGCGCGACGGCCGGCCTGCCGGCGTCTTCGGCCTGTCACAGATGGCCGACGGCTTCGAGCTCGACGAGGGCGCCCGCGGGCAGCTTGGCCGCCTGCATCGTCGAGCGCGCGGGAGGCTCGGTCCCCGCGTGGCGCTTGTAGACCTCGTTCATCTCCGCGAAGTCCTCCATGCGCGCGAGGAACACCGTGGTCTTGACCAGCCGGTCGAGCCGGCTGCCCGCCGCCTCGAGGATGGCCTTGAGGTTCGCAAAGACCTGCTCCGTCTGTTCTCCCACGGTGGCGCCGGCGAGCGTGGTCTCGCCCGGCTTGAGGGCGATCTGACCGGAGACGAAGACGAGGTTGTCCACCTTGATGGCCTGCGAATAGGGCGCACCCTGGAGGGGGGCGGGTGCCTTGTCGGTGCGAACCACGAATTTTCTCGGCATGGAGTCTCCTCTATTGCCAGGGGCTGGCGGGGAGCGGCAGTCCTTCGAAAACCGACAGGGGCAGCGGATCGGCCGGCATCGGGTCGAGCTCTCCCGCCAGAGCGCGGAGCCGGCGGAGATGCTGGGCCGCCGTCACCGCCATTCGCTCGAGCAGATCATGCCCATTCTGCGGTCCGTCAAAGACCTCGATCGTGCGGGCGTACTCCGAGGCGGCCGCGCCCTCGAACCACCCCGACACTCGACCGCGCACCAGCGCACCGTACCGCGCGACGGCGGGACCATCGATGAGGTCGGCGGGCGTCTTCTCCTCGAGCCACCCCGCGGGCAGCGTACCCATATCCATGCCGTCCACATAGGCCAGCCCCCGTCTGAACACCTGGAACGCGAGATCCCGCACACTCCCGTCACCCCGCGGCACCCGCTGGTCGAGCGCTCCCACGGACAGCGAGGCGACGAGCTTCTCGGCGCAGGCGAGGATCCTGTCGAGGCGGGCGCCGAGCTCGCGGGGCGGCAGCGCGGGCCGATCGGGATGAGGCATGCGCGATCTACCGGACGCTCAGAAATACGTGAAGGGCGCGGCGATCGGCGACAGCGAGGTCGAGCAGCCCGTCACCATCGAGGTCGTCCACGAGAAGATTCGACTGCACCGTTCCCCCGAGCTGGACGGCCCATCGCTCCTCCCAGCGGCCGTTCGTCAGCTCGAGGGCCGCCAGCACGTCACGGCTATGGCGCGGCAGAATCACTTCGAGGCGGCCGTTGCCGCTCAGGTCCGCGATGACGGCCTGGTCCTGGTTGCGCGAGCCGAGCGCGTGCGAGGAGTAGCCGAGGGCCTTCGACAGGGGGATGAGCGACGCGGCCCGCCGCTCGTAGGCAACGAGCACGCCCGAGACATGCGGCGTGTTCACGGCGAGGAGCTCGGGAATGCCGTCGCCCGTGACGTCGGCGGCGCCGATCACGTGAACCCAGCGGTGGCTCAGCCCGAAGGCCGGCCCCTCGGCCAGCGGCTCGAGGCCCCCCTCGCGCCAGCTGAGCACGAGCACGGTCGAGCCTTGGCGGGCTGCGCTCTTGACCACGACCAGCGCCGGGCGGCGACCCTCGCCGATGGGCGCCACGATGGGAATCAGGTCCTCGATGACCGCCGGCCCCTTGACGACGTAGCGGAAGCGAATCGCGAGGGCATTCGGGGCGACGTCGACCACGGTGATCGCCCCCGCCTCGGTCTTGTCGCCGAGGGCCCCGCGCTGGTAGCGCTCCGTGCGATCGGAGAGAACCATCGCATGGAGTCCCCCCGAGCCATCGAGATTGCCCACGGTAATGCGCGCCTCGGGCAGCGCCTGCGCTTCCACGCGCGCAACCACGCGCGGGCCGGAGGGCAAGCCGGCGATCAGGACCAGGGCTCCGTCGGCCGCGATGGCGAGGAGATCATCCCAGGACTTTCCCTCGAGGTTCACGGGGACGGGAAAGGTCAGCCGAGACAGCGGGCTACCCACGTCGTAGGTGCGAAGGACACCGTCGCTCCAGACGAGGAGACGACCATCGGGCGAGACGGCAACCACCGCCCTACTCCCCTCACCGAGCGCGGCCACCGCGGGGGGGCCATCCGCGCTCGCGACCTCGCCATAGCGTCCGAGGACGTGGAGCTCGGTTTGGGAGATCTCGAAAATCCAGAGAGTCCCGCTGGCGTCGATGGCCGCCAGCCGCCTCGGGGGAAGCGAGACGATCCATCTGAACGGCACCTCGGTAGGCGCCGAAAGGACAACCAGTCGCGGGAAACTTCCCTGACCGCCCACGACGCGATTGGCGCCGGCGGCACCATAGGTCAGGGGACCGGCCGAGGCGGGGCCGCCGAGAACCACGGCGGCGAGCGCCGCGGAGCAGAGCCGCGCGATCGCGCTCCTAGCGGCCGTGAAAGACCGCCGGCTGCTTCTTCGCGAAGGCCGCAACCCCATTCTTGAAGTCCTCGGTGTGGCCGCTGGCGGCGATGGCCTGCGCCTCGAGCTCCATCTGGGTCTCGAGGCTCTCCTGCGTCGACTGGTGGAAGAGGAGCTTGGCGCGGCCGAAGGCCAGCGTAGGTCCCTGGGCCAGCTCCCTGGCCAAAGCGGCGACGGCCGGGGGGAACTCGGCATCGGGATGCACCCGATTGACCAGTCCCCAATCCATGGCCTCGCGGGCCGAGAGCACGCGGTTGGTGTAGTGCAGCTCGAGGGCCCGGCGCAATCCGATCATTCGCGGCAGGAAATAGGACGAGGAGCCATCCGGCGACGCGGCGATCTTCGAATACGCCATGGTGAACTTCGCCGACTCGGCGGCGACCACGAGGTCACCCGAGAGGGCGAGGCTCATGCCCCCGCCCGCCGCCACGCCATTCACGGCCATGATCACGGGCTTGGCCGACCGCGCGAGACGCGAGACCGCGCCATGGAGATACGTCGTCAGCTCCTTGATCACCACCCCGATGCGATCGGCATTGTCGTTGAAGTCCTTGACGTCGCCGCCCGCGCAGAAGGCCTTCCCCGCGCCCGTAACGACGATGCAGCGCACGGCGCGGTCCTCGTCGGCCTCGAGGACGGCGTGGAAGAGATCGCTCCCCAGCGCCAGATTGAGCGCGTTGTAGGCCTCAGGGCGGTTGAGCGTGATCGTGGCCACGCCGTCCTTGACCTCGTACCGGATCGTCTCGTAGCCCATACATGTCTCCTTTGAAAGTGCTGGCTACGCCAGCTGGGTCGACGCCGGCCGGAGCGGCCTAGCGGCGGTCGCCGATGCGGTGCAGCTTGAGCAGGTTCGTGGTGCCCGTGACCCACATCGGGGCCCCCGAGATGATCACGATCACGTCGCCGTTGCGCACGGTGCCGTCGCCGAGCAGGGTGGCCTCCACCTCGTGCACCATCTCGTCCGTGGTTTCCACTTTTCGGATGAGGCGGGAGCTCACGCCCCAGTAGAGCCCGAGCCGACGCTGCACTTCGGAAAACGGCGTGAGGGCCACCACGGGCACATCGGGGCGCTCGGAGGAGATGAGGCGCGCGCTGAAACCCGACTGGGTGAAGGCCACGATCGCCTTGGCGTGCAGCACCTGGGCGGCCCGGCAGGCCGCCTCCGCCACGGCCTCGGGGAAGCCGTAGGCCTCCGGCCGAGACGTCAGAGGGGAGGCCCGCTGCGTCCCCCGCTCGGCGCGTACCGCCACCCGCGACATGACCTCGACCGCGGCCACGGGGTGCTGGCCCGAGGCGGTTTCGGCGGAGAGCATGAGGGCATCCGCGCCCTCGAAGATGGCGGTGGCGACGTCACTCACCTCCGCGCGCGTGGGCCGCAAATACGTCACCATCGACTCCAGCATCTGGGTGGCCACGATGACCGGCACCTTGGCCACCCGGGCCTGCCGGATCACGTCGCGCTGGATGATGGGCACTTCCTCGATCGGCACCTCGACACCCAGATCGCCTCGCGCCACCATCACCGCGTCCACGAGGGCGAGGATGCCCGGCAGATTGGCCACGATCTCCGCCCGCTCGAGCTTGGCGATGATGGGCAGGCTCGCCCGGTGATCGAGGAGGAACTTGCGAACTTCCTGGATGTCGGAGGCCGACCGCACGAAGGACACCGCGACGTAGTCCACGCCATGCTCGATGCCGAAGCGGAGATCCTCCTTGTCCTTGGCGGTGAGACAGGACAGGGGCAGGGGCAGACCGGGGAGGGCCACGCCCTTGTGGTCGGAGACCACGCCTCCCGCGATCACGCGACAGCGCGCTTCGCCCGCCCCCACCTTCTCGACGGCGAGCTGAATGGTGCCGTCGTCCATCCAGATCTGGTCCCCGGGCTTGAGGGCGGCGAACAGCTCCGGGTGGTCGAGAGAGGCGCCGGCTGCCGTGCCTTCCACGGGCTCGGCCGTCAGCACGAAGGGATCGCCCGTCATGAGCATGGCCCGCCCGCCCACGAAGTTGCCGAGCCTGATCTTGGGGCCCTGCAAGTCCTGGATGATGGTCACGGGATGGCCCCACTCACTCTCACCCTCGCGAATGGCGCGGATGACCGCCGCGTGCTCATCGTGCGTACCGTGGGAGAAGTTCAGCCGCGCCACGTCCATACCCGCGTGCACCAGCTTCCGCAGGGTGCCGAGGTCGCGGCTGGCCGGCCCGATGGTGCAGACGATCCTGGTCCGTCTCATGTGAGCACCTTGGCGAGAATCTGCCCCGTATAGGATCTGGAGGCCTGCCGAACCATCTCCTCCGGGCTGCCCGCGGCGACCACCCGCCCGCCGTCATTGCCTCCCTCGGGCCCGAGATCGATGATCCAGTCCGCCGTCTTGATGACATCCACGTTGTGCTCGATGATCACCACCGTATTCCCCTGGTCCACGAGCTGGTTCAGCACCTCGAGGAGCCTCCGAATGTCTGCGAAGTGGAGCCCGGTCGTGGGCTCGTCGAGAATATAGAGCGTCCGGCCCGTGGCCCGGCGCGAGAGCTCGGTGGCGAGCTTGACGCGCTGGGCCTCGCCTCCGGACAGCGTGGTTGCCGACTGGCCGAGGCGGATGTAGTCGAGTCCCACATCGTGCAGGGTCTTCAGCTTCTGTTTGATGGCGGGCACGGGCTCGAAGAAGCCGAGCGCCTCCGCCACCGTCATGTCGAGGATGTCCGCGATGTTCCGGCCTTTGTAGCGCACCTCGAGCGTCTCGCGATTGTAGCGTTTGCCCTTGCAGACCTCGCAGGTGACATAGACGTCGGGGAGGAAGTGCATCTCGATCTTGACGAGGCCGTCGCCCTGGCACGCCTCGCAGCGTCCGCCCTTGACGTTGAACGAGAAGCGTCCCGGCTGATAGCCGCGCATGCGCGCGTCGGACGTCCGCGCGAGGAGCGTCCGGATCAGGGTGAAGACGCCGGTATACGTGGCGGGGTTCGAGCGCGGTGTCCGGCCGATGGGCGACTGATCGATGTCGATGACCTTGTCGAGGTGCTGGGCGCCTTCGATGCGATCGTGCGCTCCGGGACGCTCGTGCGCTCGATGGAGCATCTGGGCGAGGGCGCGATACAGGATGTCGTTGACGAGCGTGGACTTGCCCGAGCCCGACACGCCGGTCACCGCCGTGAAGGTGCCGAGGGGGATCCTGGCCTGCATGCCCTTGAGATTGTGCTCGCGCGGGTTGTGAATGGTGATGTGCTTGCCGTTGGGCGAGCGGCGCTGCGTGGGAACGGCGATCTGCTCGGCCCCGGAAAGGAACCGGCCCGTGAGCGACGCGGGATGAGCCGCGATCTCCTCCGGCGTGCCCACCGCCACGAGGTGGCCGCCCAGCTCCCCCGCCCCCGGCCCCAGATCCACCACGAAGTCGGCGGCGCGGATGGTCTCCTCGTCGTGCTCCACGACGAGGACCGTATTGCCGAGGTCCCGCAGGCGTTTGAGGGTGTCAAGGAGGCGGCTGTTGTCGCGCTGATGGAGACCGATGCTGGGCTCGTCGAGGATGTAGAGCACGCCCACGAGGCTCGACCCTATCTGGGTGGCCAGGCGTATCCGCTGCCCCTCACCTCCCGAGAGCGTGGCCGCGGCCCGGTCGAGCGTCAGGTACTCGAGCCCCACGTGAGCGAGGAAACCCAGGCGCTCGCGGATCTCCTTGAGCACACGGCGCGCGATCTGGGCGTCCCGCTCCGAGAGGGTCAGAGTGTCGAAGAACTGCCGCGCCGACTTGATCGAGAAGCGGACCACATCGGAGATGGAGCGCCCCGCGATCTTCACGGCCAGCGTCTCCGGCCGGAGCCGGGAGCCCTGACAGGCAGGGCAGTCCCGGAGCGCCATGAAATGCTCGAGCTCCTGCCTCACCTCGGGCGAGAGGGTCTCCTTGTAGCGCCGCTCGAGGATCTTGACCGCCCCCTCGAAGCCGTCCCCCGGCTCTCCGTGCATGATGATATCGCGCGTCTTCTTAGCAAGCTTGCCCCACGCCGTGGCGAGATCGAACTTGTACCGCCGCGCCAGCACCCCGAGGGTCTGCTTGAACGTCGCCCCGCCCGGGCCCGCCCAGGGGGCGAGCGCGCCGTCCTTGAGCGACCGCGCCGGATTCGGCGCCACCAGGGCCGGATCGATCTCGTAGCGCGTCCCGATGCCGCCGCACTCCGGGCAGGCGCCGTAGGGGTTGTTGAAGGAGAACATGCGCGGCGACACCTCGGGAAAGGAGATGCCGCAGGCGGCGCAGGCGAGACGCTCCGAGAAGACATAGGACGGTCCGTCCGCCACTTCGACCTGGACCACGCCCTCGGCCAGACGCAGCGCCGTCTCGAGGGAGTCGTTGAGGCGGGAGCCCAGCGTGTCGCGGACGACGAGCCGGTCCACCACCACCTCGATGGTGTGCTTCTTGGTCTTGGCGAGCTCGATCTCCTCGGCCAGCTCCTTGAACTCGCCATTCACGCGCACCCGCACATAGCCCTGGCGGCGAAGATCGAAGAAGAGCTTGCGATACTCCCCCTTGCGTCCGCGCACCACGGGGGCGAGGACGATGAGCCGGCTGCCCGCGGGCAGGGCCATGACGCGGTCCACCATCTGCTGCACGGTCTGCGCGGAGATGACCGCGCCGCAGCTCGGGCAATGGGGCACGCCGATCCGCGCGAAGAGCACGCGCAGGTAGTCGTAGATCTCGGTCACCGTGCCCACCGTCGAGCGCGGGTTCTTCGACGTCGTCTTCTGCTCGATCGAGATGGCCGGCGACAGCCCCTCGATGGAGTCGACGTCGGGCTTCTCCATCTGCTCGAGGAATTGCCGGGCATAGGCGGACAGCGACTCGACATAGCGCCGCTGACCTTCGGCGTAGATGGTGTCGAAGGCGAGCGACGACTTGCCGGAGCCGGAGAGACCCGTGAGGACCACCAGCTGGTCCCGCGGGATCTCGAGGTCTATGGACTTGAGATTGTGCTCGCGCGCGCCGCGGATGACGATCCGGTCATTGGCCATCGGAGTCCATTCTAGCCTTTGCGCGGGCGGCGGGCGAGCCCGAGCACGAGAGCGGCCGCCGGCGCCGCGACCACGGCCGGATACGCGAGCGGCAGCCCGGCCCAGCTCTCCGAAACATTCGTCCACTGGCCGGCCACCGCGAGGGCGCCGAAGATGACGAGTCCCACCAGCCCCGCCCCCGTCCCCCACTGCCCACGGCCGGCCCCCGGCGGCCAGAGGACGGCGGGCGCCAGGGTGGAGGTGGCCAGACCAAGTGCCATCACAATGAGCAGCCAGGGCTCGGCCGGCCAGAGGCTGGCCAGCGCCGCGCTGCCCAGGATGGCCGACCAGAGACCTAGGTCGTGGCCGATCTCGCCGCCGCCGGTCACGTCCAGCGCTCCGATGCGTGCGCGAAGCGCCATGCTCGAGGCAAGGAAACTCGCCAGCGCGGCCAAGGGCAGCAGAGCCGGCACCAAGCTTCCGACGCCAGCCAATCCTCTGAGAGTTGGCGGCCGCGCCAGGCGCTCGACCGCGACACCGCCAAGGAACAGGTCGGGAGATCCAAGCGCGCAGTACACGGCCCACACCACACCCCAAGCGAAGACGGCAATCAGCGTGGCCCCGGTAGCGGCCATCTCCCGCCGGGTGATCCGGCCGGCGATCCCGAAACCGAGGAGGGCCAGCGCGCCCCCGCTCAAGGTGAGGAGCAACCCCCAGCGCCGCGACGAGTCCCCTCGCCGGCCGTCGGCCCACGAAATACCCGACGCAGGAGCGCCGGGCACGGTCTTGCCAACCTCGAAGCGGAGCCTCGCCCCGGGGGGCCAGCGCAGCTCGTCACCCGGGCGGAGCGTGACCGATTCACCCGGCCGCAAGTCCCAGTCGCTCTCCGTGACACGTGCGCCGTCGACCGCCCGGACGTGAAGCTGGGCAGGGCCGGTCGCCGTCACCCGGTGCTCTTCTTCGAACACGAGCGTGCCGGGGCCGCGCCCCGCTCGAAGCTCGCGCCCCGGCGTGGCCCATGGGCTCGAAGCTGGGAGCCTGAAGGCGGGCAGCGAGGCGACTCGCTCCCAGGCTCCCAGCGGACCCATGCCGGCCCCGCGCGCCATCGCGAGCATGGGCACGATGAGCCCGCAGCCCGCGACGAGGAGCAGCACCGGCACCAGCCGTCCCGACCGGCGCCACACGAGAAGGATCCAGGCGCCGCCGGCCGCAACGGCAATGCCCTGCCAACGGGGAGCTCCGAGCCACGCCGCAACGTCGCCCGCGAGGACGAGGTTCGCCCAGAACAGGATCCCGACCACGAGGAGAAGGGCGAGAACGGGGAAGAGAGCATCTCCCGACTGTGCGGGCGGCGCCACGCCGCCCGCTAGGGCCAAGGCGAGGAGAGGCGCCACGAGGAGCACCAGTCCGACCCACAGACCGTCGGGCCCGCCCTCGAGGACGAGGGCAGGCAGGGCGAGCCAGGCGGCCGGCGTGAGCCAGATCGCGAGCGTGCGCGCGGCGAATGTCAACGGTGGAGGACTACCGCCACCAGCCACGCGAGCGCGGGGGCGGCGACCGCGCCATACCACCAGAGCAGCGAAAGTCCCCCGACGCGGATGTTGCCGACTTCCGACGGGAGGAGCGCGATGAACGGGAATCCGGCGAGCAGCACGAGGAGCAAGACGGGGCGCGCGAGTCTCACGACGGCCGCATCATAGCAAATCGGGGTAGAATGACAGAGGCTCTCAACTCGATCACAGGAGACCACATGCCCGAGCGGATCCAGCGCGCCATGGTCATCACCGCCCACCCCGACGATTCGGAGTTCGGCGCGGGCGGCACGATAGCGAAGCTTACCCGGGACGGCAAGATCGTCACCTATTGCATCCTCACCAACGGCAACAAGGGGTCGACCGACCGCACCATGACCCCCGAGCGGCTGGCCAAGACACGCGAGGAAGAGCAGAAGAATGCCGCGCGCGTGCTCGGCGTGGACACGGTGGACTTCCTCGGCTTCTCGGACGGCGAGCTCGAAGACACGCGGGAGACCCGGATGGCCGTGTCGGCCGCCATCCGACGCCACCGGCCGGACCTCGTCATCTGCCAGAATCCCCACCGTACGAAGAATCTCGGCGCCTCCCACCGTGACCACCGCACGGCGGCCGGCATCGCCCTCGACTGCGTCTATCCTCTGGCCCGCGACCACATGGCCTTCCCCGAGCTCATGGCGCAGGGCCTCGAGCCGCACAAGGTGAAGGAGGTGCATATGATGTGGTGGGAGGCGCCCGAGGTCATCGTGGACATCTCCGAGACGATCGACCTCAAGATCAAGGCGCTGCAGTGCCATGCCAGCCAGTTCAAGGACTTTGCCGCCGTCGAGAAGCGCGTGCGCGACCGGAATGCCGAGCTCGGCAAGCCGCATGGCCTTCCGTATGCGGAGACCTTCGACCGGATCGTCCTCGAGCGCTAGTTCGATCCACGCCGGCCGCGCTTGAACCCTCATCGCGGAGGATCCCCCTGATGGCTGAAGCGGCGACGACGCTGGTGGACCTGATGGGCCGGAGGGTCTCTGCCCATCCGGACACAACCTACTTCCACCTCTACGACGAGGCGGTGACCTACGGCCAGCTCTGGCACGAGAGCGCGCGCCACGCCGCGGGGCTGCGCAAAGCGGGCGTGGCGCGCGGCGACAGGGTCTGCCTCATCTACCCGACCTGCAAAGAGTTCTTCTTTACGTTCTTCGGCGCCCTGCGGCTCGGGGCGGTGCCGGTGCCCCTCTATCCGACCCTGGGTGTCGAGGCCACCGCCAATGTCTTTCGTGACTCCGAGGCCAAGGTCGTCGCCACCATCGGCTGGTTCCGCAAAGGCGTGGAGGAGAGCCAGGCCGGCGTGTCCACGATGCGCCATGTGCTCGAGCCTCAGGACCTCGAGGTGGACGACCCCATCGCTGCCTTCCCTACCGCCTCCGACAGCGACACCGCCTTCATCCAGTACACCTCCGGCAGCACGGGCAGCCCGCGCGGCGTAGTGCTGAGCCATGCCAATGTCACGCAGACGGTCACCTTCATGGCCGAAGCGGCCCAGCTTACGCGCGAGGACGTGGTCGTCTCGTGGCTGCCCCTCTACCACGACATGGGGCTGATCGGCTGCGCCTTCACGCCACCCTCCATCGGCTCGCCGCTCTGGCTCCTGCCCCCCGATCTCAAGAACCCTCGCACCTGGCTCGAGCTGGTCACTCGCGTCAAGGCGACCTTCACCGTCTCTCCCGACTTCGGCTTCCGTAACTGCGTGAGAAACATCAGCGACACGTCGGGCATCGATCTCTCCTCCCTCAAGCAGGCGCTCTCGGGCGCCGAGCCGGTCCGACTCAGCACCATCGAGGCCTTCGAAAAGAAGTTCAAAGCCACCAACCTGATCACGCCGTGCTACGGCCTCGCCGAGGCCACCTTGGCCGTGGCGATCTGGCCGCGCAAGACGCCGCTGCGGCTCGACACCTCGGGGAAGTTCCTCTCGGTCGGACCACCGTGCCGCGGGGTCTCGGTGCGGGTCGTGGACGAGGCAGGGCCGGTGGGCCCGGGCGTGGAGGGCGAGATCTGCGTGAAGAGTCCCGGCGTCATGCAGGGTTACTACAAGAATCCCGAGGCGACGCGACGCGTCCTCTCCCCGGACGGATGGCTACGCACGGGCGACTTGGGCTTTCTCGACCGCGAGGGATTTCTCTTCGTCAGCGGGCGGCTCAAGGACCTCATCATTCTCGGCGGCGCGAATCTGGTCCCCATCGACATCGAGGAGATCGTGGACCACGTGCCGGGCGTCCGCTACTCGGCGGCCGTGGGCATCGAAAGCGAGCGAACGGGCAGCCAGCGCCTGTACGTAGTCGCCGAGGTGCGCGAGGGCACCGAGGAGATCGAGAGGCTGAGAGGCGTCGTTCGCGAGGTCGTCCAGCGTGTCCATCGCGGGACCGGGTACCGGCCGGCCCGGGTGCTCCTTGTCAAGCCCAGCACCATTCCCAAAACGTCGAGTGGCAAGATCCAGCGCTCGAGGCTCGTGCAGATGATCGCCAACAATGAGCTGGGCGAGCGCATCGTCCATGGCTCCGGCAGCCACGGGAGCTGAGGTGGAATTCGGCTGCCACCTCCCCGTCTTCGGTCCCGCGGCCACGCGTGCGAATCTCCTCACCTTCGCCCGCGAGATGGAGCGGCTCGGCTACGACAGCCTCTGGGCCAGCGATCACGTGGTCGTTCCGTACGCCATCGCGTCCCGCTACCCCTATCGCGCAACGGGGGAGTTCCCGCTTCCGCCCGACTCGACCTTCCTCGAGCCGTTGACCGCGCTCGCCATGGTGGCGGGCGTCACGGAGCGGGCCCGCCTCGGCACCACCGTGCTCGTCCTGCCCCACCGTCACCCCGTGCTGGCCGCCAAGGCGCTCGCCACTCTCGACCACCTGTCGAACGGCCGTGTCATCCTGGGGGCGGGCGTGGGCTGGATGCGCGAGGAAATCGAGCTCCTGGGCGCGCCCTTCGATGAGCGCGGCCCCTGGTCGGACGAAGCCATCCGGATCATGCGCGCCTGCTGGCGCGACGAGCGCACGCGCTTCCAGGGGCGCTTCTTCCACTTCGAGGACATAGGCTGCTTCCCCAAGCCCGTGCGCGGCGACATTCCCATCTGGATGGGCGGCCATGCCAAGCCCGCGCTGCGACGCATCGTCGCGCTGGCCGACGGGTGGCACGCAGCCTTTCCCACCGCGGAGGGACTGGAGGCGGGCCTGCGTGATCTGCGCGCGGAGTGCGCCACGCAGAAGCGGCGTTTCGAGGAGCTGACCATCACTCTCCGCGCCGGCCTCGCCCTCCGCACGAGCCCGGGCGGCGCAGATCGCCCGGCCCTTCAGGGGACCCCGGACGAGATTGTCGAAGACCTTCGACGCTTCAAGGCCCTCGGGGTGAGCCACGTGCTGATGGAGGCGAGCTACCGCGATCCCGGCCACATGATTCGCACCTTCGAGACTTTCGCCCGCGAGATCAGGCCTCGCATCTAGCTTCACCGCTCCATGGACTTCGGCTGGCATCTTCCCTGCTACGGCCCCCTCGCCACCCGAGACAACCTCATCCTCGTCGCGCAGGAAGCGGAACGCCGGGGCCTCGAATCGGTCTTCGTCTCCGATCACGTCGCCCTGCCCTTCCAGGCGAAGACACCGTACGGGGGGAGCCGCACCGGCACCTTTCCCATTCCCCCCACGGACACCTTCCTCGAGCCGCTGACCGCGCTCGCCCTCGTCGCCGCGGTGACGGAGCGGGTGAAGCTCGGCACCACCGTGCTCGTGCTGCCCCACCGTCACCCGGTCCTCGCCGCGAAGATCATCGCGACCCTCGACAGTCTCTCGGGCGGACGCGTCATCGTCGGAGCGGGCGTGGGGTGGCTCCGCGACGAGATTGAGCTCTTCGGCGTGCCCTACGAGCGCCGCGGAACGTGGAGCGACGAGGCGCTCGGAGTCATGAAGCGCTGCTGGGCCGATGAGCGCTCCAAGCACGACGGCGAGTTCTTTCACTTCGACGACGTCGGCTGCTATCCCAAGCCCGCGCAGGAACCCTATCCGGTCCTCTGGATCGGCGGGAACGGTCCCGCCGCCTATCGCAGGGTTGCGCGCTTCGGCGACGGCTTCCATGCCGCGTGGTCCACGCCCGAGATCATGGGCGACCAGATCCGCGCGGTGTGGAAATGCTGTGGCGACGTGGGCCGCCTCGGCACCGACCTGACCTTCTCGGTGCGCGCCGGCTACGGCATCCGCGACCAGCCCTCGTCGCAGGCCACGGCCAGCCTGGTCGGCCCGCCCCCCTTCATCGCGCAGCAGATCGGGCGCTACGCCGACGTGGGCGTGAGCCACATCGTGCTGGAGGCGCCCGTGCGTGACCTCGAGCAGCACCTCTCCCTCATGCGCCGCTTCACCGAAGACATCCGGCCGCTCACGGAGAGCGCGTGATCATGCACACCATGCTCTGGCGGAGGCTCGACCAGCCTGGGCACGACTGCGCGCGCCTCGTCCTCCACGACACCCAGTGGCACCTGACGGGAACCGCGGTGTTCGTGGAGTCCCAGCAACCGTGCCGGCTCGACTATCGTGTAGTCTGCGATGCCTCGTGGCGGACCTTGAGCGGATCGGTGGCGGGATGGCTGGGAAACCGGGCCATCAGTGTCGAGATCCGCGCCGATGGGGACCGCCGCTGGCGCCTCAACGACGCGGACTGCCCCGCCGTGAGGGATTGCCTCGATCTCGACCTTGCCTTCACGCCTGCCACCAATCTCCTCCCCATTCGGCGGCTCGCGCTCTCGATCGGCGAGGAAGCCGCCGTCCGATCGGCCTGGCTCAGTTTTCCCACTCTCGCCCTCGAGCCGCTCGATCAGGTATACCGCCGGAAACACGGCGCGGCCTACGCATACGAGAGCGACCACGGCAGGTTCTCCACCGAGCTCCAGGTGAATGGCCACGGCTTCGTCACGCGCTATCCGAACCTGTGGGAGGCGGAAGCTGCCCTCTCCTAGCCGGCGTTAGCGCGCGTTGTGAAAGATGACCCCCAGGGTGTAGCGCTCCCCTGAGAGCAGACGGCTCACTCCGTGGCGCATATTCGCGCGGTAGTGGCCGCGCGTGCCTGCCACCGGCCGGTGGCGCGTGGTGAAGATGACGGCCTCGCCCGCGTCGAGATGCACGACGCTGCCGCGCGACTGAGCCCGCGGCCGCTGCTCGACGAGGAGGAACTCGCCGCCTTCGAAATCCTTGCCCGGCTCGCTCAGGAGGATGGTGAGCTGGATGGGAAAGACCACGTCCCCGTAGATATCCTGGTGCAGGCAGTTGTAGCCGCCCGGGCCGTAGCGAAGGAGCAGCGGTGTCGGCTTCCTCTGGCCCCGGCGGGCGCACAGCGCGAGCAATCCGTCGAGGTCCGCGGGATGGCGCACGCGCGTCTTGAGCGCGGTCTCCCAGCGATTCGCGATGGCGGCCAGCGGCGCGTAGGCGTGCTCGCGCACGTCGCGGACGAGGTCAGGCAGAGGGTCGGCGAAGTACTTGTACTCCCCCACCCCGAAACGGAAACGCGCCATGTCCACCCGGGTCCGGAAACGGGCCTCGACATCGTAGAGGGCGCGGAGCTCGCCGCATTCCCCTGGAGTCAGGAGAGGCGGCGTGCGCGCATGCCCCCACTCGTCGAGCGAGGCGCCGATGCCGGCCCAGTCGAGCCCGGCCAGCCGCTCGGGAATCGAAGCCCTCATGCCGCCTGGGGCTTGCAGACCTTGCACGGGCGGTAGCCGATGGAGCGCGCGTCGTCCACCGAGGCAAATATCACGCGATTGTCCGGGCGCATGTGGCGCCCATGGACGCAGCCGACCCGGCAGACGATGTGCGTGCTCGTGCAGCCCTCGTAGACGGGCGTGATGCGTTCGAGCGACAGCAGCCTGCTCTTCACGTCCGTGCCGAAGAGATAGCCGCCGAGCCCGCCCCCCGTCTGGAGCACCCGGTGGCACGGCACGATGAACGGCACGGGATTCCTGCCGAGCGCGGTGCCGACGGCCCGTACCGCGCGCGGGTGGCCGATGCGCTGGGCGACCCACGCGTAGGGGCGCACCTCGCCGAAGGGAATGCGGCGGGCGGCCGCGAGCACCTTCCTCTGGAACTCCGGCGCCCCCGAGAGATCGACGGGCACCGAGAAGAACGCCCGCTTGCCTTCAAAGTACTCGGAGAGTTCCTCGCGCGCCCGCTCCGCGAGCCTGCGCGCGGCGGCCGTGGCCGGCTTCTCCAGGCGCTCCGCCCGGATGAGGGAGACTCCCTGGGGGGTGGTCTGGATGGAGATCTTGTCGAGGAGCCGGCTGCTCTGCCGCGCCGACTCGCGCGCCGCCGTCAGCACCTGCTTCGCCAGATCCCCCGCTTCCGCATCGGGTGCAAAATACCGCGTGAGGATGTCGTCCACGCTAGGCTTTTTCATGCCGCCCCTCCTTTGATGAGCGCCGACTTGAGCAGGCTCTTGCCCCGCTGGAGCTGGCTCTTCACCGTGTTGATCGAAATACCCCGGATCCGCGCGAGCTCCCCATACGAGAGCCCGTCCACATACCGCAGGGCGAGGAGCACGCGCGCCTCGGTGGGCACGCGGCCGAGCGCGCGGCGGAGATCGAGATGCGCGTCTGGCGGATCGGGACGCGCCGGCGGCTCGAGCTTGCCCGCGCGGCTCTTGCGGCGGCGGAGCTCGTCCACACAGACATTGGTGAGGATGCGATAGAGCCAGGTGGACACCGCCCACTCCGAGCGATAGGTGCCCGCACCCAGATAGCTCTGGAGGAGAGCGCGCTGGACCGCATCCTCGGCATCCGCCCGCGAGCCCAGCAGGCGCCGCGCCACACCCAGCAGCCGTCCGCCGTAGCGGCCGACGAGCTCGGTAAAGGCCACCTCGTCCCCCCGTGCCACCCGCCACATCAGCCGTCGTTCCTCGTCCATATCGGTCACTCACAGAGGTATACGGAAGGAGGCGACGGAATGGGCGGAAGGGAGGAGGGTCTCCTAGGCACGCTCGACGCGGACTTGCGTCCCCGCCCGCACCTTCTTGAATGCGGTGGCGTCGCCGACGATCTTGCCAAAGACGTTGACGGGACTGGCCGGCCGTATCTCGCTGCCCCGGCTCATCGGCGTGGGTCCGAAGAAGATGCAGAAAGCGGAGCCCGGCGGCCAGTAGCCGAGATCACAACTTCCGCAGTTCAGGTACTTGAACGGCGCGGCCACCCAGTCGCGCCGTTCGTATCTCTCGCCCGCGTCGGCAGCGCGACCGCGAAATCGGCGTGTAGTGGCGACCAAGTTGATTGACTTGGGTACGGGCGATGCCCGATAAGCTAGACAATGTACCTCCGTCACACGACGCGCCGGAAGGACGGGAAGGTCCACCGGTACTGGCAGCTCGTCCGGTGCGTCCGCATCGGCCGCAAGGTCGTCCAGCAAACCGTCGCCCATCTCGGAGAGCTCGACACGCAGGGCCGCGCGCGCCCAGGCGCTGGCGCGGGCGATCACCGGCGACCGCCAGCAACCCGACCTGTTCCTCACGGAGGATGCCGACGAGGCGATCCCCGTCCGGCTCCAGCGGATTCGCCTGGAGCGGGGCCGCGGCTTCGGCGATGTCTGGCTCGGCTGGACGCTCTGGCGCGCGCTGCGCCTGGACGAGGCCCTGGCGCGCTGGCTCCCCGAAGGCCGCGAAGCGGTGCCGTGGGCGACGATGGCCGCCGTGCTGGTCCTCGCCCGGCTGTGTGAGCCGTCGAGCGAGCTGCACATTGCCGAGACGTGGTACCGCGGCACGGCGCTCGAGGACCTGCTGGCCCTGCCGGCGCCGTTGGTCAACGACGATCGGCTCTATCGCGCCCTGGATCGGCTCGTGCCCCACAAGACGGCGCTGGAACAGCACCTGGTGGCGCGGCTCGGGGAGCTGTTTGCCCTCGATTACGACCTGCTGCTCTACGACGTGACGAGCGTCTACTTCGAGGGGGCGGCCGCGGCCAATCCGCTCGCGCGGCGCGGGCACAGCCGCGATCACCGGCCCGACTGCAAGCAGGTGTGCCTGGCTCTCGTCGTCACGCGGGACGGGATGCCGCTGGGCTATGAAGTATTCGCCGGCAATCGCACCGATGTCACCACCGTCGAAGAGATCGTCGAGACGATGGAGACGCGCTACGGAATGGCCCAGCGGATCTGGGTCATGGACCGGGGGATGACGAGTGCCGACAACCTGGAATGGCTGCGTGAGACAGGGCGGCGCTACCTGGTGGGCACCCCGAAGAGCGAGCTCAAGAAGTGGGCCGGGGCGCTGGCCGAGGCGCGCGACTGGCAGGCGGTGCGCGACGGCATCGAAGCCAAACAGTGTGTCGGCCCGGACGGGCTCGAGACCTTCGTGCTCATCCGCTCCGTGGAACGCCGCGAGAAGGAGCGCGCCATGCACGAGCGGTTTGCGCGCCGGATCGAAGAGGGGCTGACGCGGCTCGGCCAGCGTCTTCACCGCGCGCGCCGCCCGCTCGATGTGCGCCGCTTGGAGCGGCAGCTCGGGCGCCTGCTCGAACGCAACCAGCGGGCGGGCGGCCGCTACGTGATCGACTTCGTCCCCGACCCGACGCAGCCCGCGGGCGTGCGGCTGGCCTGGAGCGCGCGGCCCGAGTGGGACGACTGGGCCCGCTGGAGCGAAGGCTGCTACGTGCTCCGGACGAACGTCACCGACTGGAGCCCCGACGACCTGTGGCGGACGTACATCCAATTGACGGACGCCGAAGCGGCCTTCCGGATCCAGAAGAGCGAGCTGGGGATCCGCCCGGTGTGGCATCAGCGCGCTGACCGCGTGCAGGCCCACATCCTCGTCTGCTTCCTCGCCTACGTGCTGTGGAAGACCCTTGAGCAGTGGCAGCGCCGGGCCGGGCTCGGCCACAGCCCGCGGACCATCTTCGATGAACTCCGCCGCATTCAGAGCACCGACGTCGTCCTGCCCACGGATGATGGCCGCGAGCTCCGCTTGCGGTGCGTCGTGCGCCCGGACGCCGCGCAGGCCGCCCTCCTCGACCGCCTCGGCCTCGACCTCCCGCAGCGTCTCCGCGTGCCGCCGCCCGTCGCCCGAACCGCCGAAATGTAGTGGCGACTTTTCGCCTAAGTGCCCGAAACTACGACCCTGACCCCCTCGAACTGCGGAAGTTGGGCTAGCAGGCGGGTTTTTCAGCATCCGGCGATTCGCGCCGCGGGCGACGGGCAATCGTCAGCCGCCCCGGCGTTTCCGATATGCGGCGAGCCGCGCCTCGAGAGCGGGCCGGTCGGCGACGGCCGCGGGCCCCTCGCCCTCTACCGACGCGGCGCCCGCGCAGGCCGCTACGGCCGCGGCCTCCCAGGCGTCGCCGCTCCGCTGATACTCGACGAGGAGCGTGGTCGCGAACACGTCGCCTGCTCCCGTCGGGTCCACCTCGGTCGCCGCGTCGGGCATCACGTGATAGGACTCGCCGTTGACGTAGAGCGTCGCCCCACGCTGAGCGCGGGTGATAGCGCCGACGGGCACCTGATGCAGCCACGTCACGGCCATCTCCTCAGAATCGCCCACATCCTCTTCGCTCAGCACGAGGAGCTGGGCCCAGGGCAAGACGGCGTCGGCGTCTTCCCACGGCTGCGGGGCCATCAAGCCGCCCCGGCCGCGGTTGCGCATCCAGCCCTGCGGCAGCACGGCCACGGAGGCATCGTCGAAGGCGCCGGCCAGCGCGGGATCCACCTCGTTGGCCACGGGACCCAGGACGGCCAGCGGCGCCTCGCGCCACGCGGGGGGCAGATACTCCGCTTCGAGATCGGCGGCGCGGGAGAGGAGGGTGAGGGTGCGCGCCCCTTTCGCCTCGCCGAGACGGTAGCGCGTGGTCTGCGGTGAGGGTGTCACCATCACCTCGATACCGGCGGGGAAAACGTCGAGTGGGTAATCGGGGGCGACGGAGGTGAGGAGGCCGACGCGGAGACCGAGGCGCCGGGCGGTGAGCGCCGCGTAGTAGGCCGATCCGCCGGGCCGGACTCCCGACGGCGTCTCGTCGAAGGTGACGTGTCCGATGGCCACGAGATCGATCATGCGGAGAGGGCGGGGGTCAGAGCTCCAGCTGCTTGGCGATGATCTCCTTCATGACCTCCGACGTTCCGCCCCCGATGGTCATGAGGCGCGTGTCGCGGAAGAACCGCTCGATCGCGTATTCCCGCATGTAGCCGTAGCCGCCGTGCAGCTGCACGCAGTCGTAGGCGACCTTCTGGGCCATGTCCGCGGTGAAGAGCTTGACCATGGAGATCTCCTTCACCGCGTCGACGCCCTCGGCGAACTTGAGGCAGGCGGCGTAGGTCAGGGAGCGTCCGGCCTCGATGAGGGTGGCGAGGTCGGCCAGCTTGTGCCGCACCACCTGCTTCTTCGACAGCGGCGAATCGAAGGCGTGCCGCTCCCGGACATAGCCGATGGTGTCCTCGAGGGCGCGCTGGCAGCCCGCGATGGCGTGGAGACCGGCCACGAGGCGCTCGCGCTGGAAGACCCGCATCACTTCGTAGAAGCCCACCCCTTCCCGGCCCAGCAGGTTCTCCGCGGGTACACGCATGTCCTGGAAGGACAGCTCGGCGGTGTCCGAAGCCCGCATGCCCATCTTGTCGAGCTTGCGGCTGACGGTGAGGCCCGCCGTGCTCCGCTCCACGAGGAACATCGAAATGCCGCGATGCCGCTTCCCCTGATTTCCCTCGCCCTCGGCACCCTGCTCGATGCGCGCGGCCACGAAATAGATGTCGGCCATGACCCCGTTGGTGATGAACATCTTGGAGCCGTTCAAGACATAGTGCTCGCCGTCGCGCACCGCGCGGGTCTTGATGGCCGCCACGTCCGATCCCCCGCCCGGCTCGGTGACGGCGATGCAGCAGAGGCTCCGCCCCGCGCAGATGTCGGGCAGATGGCGCTCCTTGAGGGCCTCGCTGCCCGTCCAATAGAGGTGGGGCGAGGCCATGTCCGTGTGCACCCCCACCGCCATGGCCAAGGATCCCGAGCGGGAGCGCGCCATCTCCTCGCACAGCACCATGGTGGTCTGGAAGTCGGCGCCCACCCCCCCGTATTTCTCGTCGTACTCCACCCCGAGGAAGCCCAGCTCGCCCATGCGCGGCCAGATGGACTTCGGAATCTGCCCCGCCTGCTCCCAATCCTCGATGTGCGCTTCGACCTCCTTCTCGATGAACGAGCGCACCGTCTGCCTGAACATGTCGTGTTGCTCATTGAAGATCTTCATCTGCCATCTCCCCACCGTGCCTTGACGGCATCCCGGTCCACTCCGCCCTCGGCGGTGCGCGGGACGGCCTCGGCGAAGACCACCACGTGTGGGCGCTTGAAGCGCGCAATCCTGGAGGCCACGAAGTCGCTGACCTGGTCGGCCGTGTAGCGTCCGGCCGCTTTCACCTCGACCACGGCCTTGATGGCCTCGCCCCACCGGGCATCGGGAATGCCGTACACGCACACGCCGCTCACGCCCTCCATCTGCATGATGACCGTCTCCACCTCTGCCGGATACACGTTCTCCCCGCCCGGCTTGATCAGCTCCTTCTCGGGCTTGCGCTTCACGTAGTAGAGATAGCCGTCGGCGTCGAAGCGCCCCACGTCTCCCGTGTGGTGCCAGCCGTTGCGAAAGGTGTGCGCCGTCACGTCGGGCTGGTCGAAATAACCCTGGAAGACGAGAGGACCGCGCACCACGATCTCGCCCGGAACGCCCACGGCGAGGGGGCGATCGTAGTCGTCCACCACCGCGACCTGGCTCAGGGGCACGGGCTTTCCCGAGGCGCCCGGACGCTCGGACATACGCTGGAGGGTGACGAATCCGCTCGTCTCCGACTGGCCGAAACCCGTCCAGAACTGCGCCCCCGTCTTCTCGTGCAGCCGCAGGATGGTCTGGGGCGAATCGAGGCCGGACACGTGGGTGAGGCTCCGCAGTGAGCTTCCCGCCTTCTCCGCGGCATCGAGCAGGCTCGCCAGCACGGGCGGAAAATCCGAGACATGGGTGATTCCATGGCGATCGATGAGGCGCACGGCCTCCTCCGCGTCGAAGCGCGGCACGATCACGTTGGCGCCTCCCGCCTGCATATGCGCGAGGCTCAGGCCGAGCGCGGTGATGTGGAAGAGGGGGAGGGCGACCAGATAGCGGTCGGCGGCGGAGAGGCCCATGGACGTCATGGCCGTCAGATTGGCGGCGATGACATTGGCGTGGGTCAGCACCGCTCCCCGCGGCACCACGTCGACGGCCGCAGTGGAGATGGCGGCGAAGGGATCGCCGGCCGACACGGGCGGGGAGGCGCTTTCCGATCCTCCGTAGAGGGAATCGAAGGGCTCGAAGCCCTGGCCGCCGGATCGCCCGAAGAGATACCAATGCGCCACCTGTGGCTTGCTCGCTGGCCAGCCCATCACCACGGAGAGTGTGGATGCATCGGCCACCATCATCTTGGGAGCGGCGCGCTCGACCACGCGCGACACTTCCTCCGCGGTGAGCCGCCAGTTGATGGGATAGGCGAGAATGCCCAGCCGCGCGCAGGCCCCGTAGAGCACCAGATACGCGGTGTCGTTTTGCGCCAGCATGCAGATGCGATCGCCCTTGCCGATGCCCAGGGCCCCCAGCCCGCCCGCCAGCTCGTCCACCCGTCGCTTGAACTCCCGAAACGACAGCGACGTCTCGCCCTGGATGACGGCGGGCGCCTCCCCGTGCAGGGACGCGCCGCGCGAGATCATGTCGTAGACCGTGAACACGTGCGCGCTCATGCCCAGGCTACTGTCCGACGATGTCCTTCTTCATCCCGCCGAGGGCGCTCAGGAGCTCCTGCTGCTCCTTCGCCCCCACCTTGAACTTGTTGAGCGACTTGACCAGATCCTCCACCGTCGCGTTCCATTCGGCTTCCGTGATGCCCATCCCCGCATGCACCGCCTTCATGTCCTTGCCCAGGTAGGCGCAGGGCCCGCCCGTCACGTCGCAAATCTGGTCGGCGAGGTTGGTCTGGAGCCTCGCCACCTTCGCGCCATCCAGGGCCTTGAAGCGCCCGTTGACGCGCGGATCGGCGGCGAGATTCGCCACGAAGTCGTCCACGACCTGTTTGATGGCCTCGCGGCCCCCCAGGCGCTGGTACAGCGTCGGGGCGGCCGATGTCGCGGACGGTGCATCGGAGGGCGCAGAAGCGCAGGCGGTGAGAGTCAGGGCAGCCATCGGGATCAGGATGGCTCGGGTCAGAAGTCGCATCAGGCTCCTCCTGGGGATAGGGCTAACTCAGCCATCGTTTGCGGCGCTTGTAGTGCTTGACGTCCCGGTACGACTTCCGGGCACCCACCTCGGTGAGACCGAGGTAGAACTCTTTGATATCGGCGTTGTCGCGCAGCTGGTCGGCGCTGCCGTCGAGGACGATGCGGCCGTTCTCCATCACGTACCCGTGGTCGGCGATGGCGAGGGCCAGGGTGGCGTTCTGCTCGACGAGGAGCACGGTGAGCTTCTGCTCCCGGTTCAGGCGCTGGACGATCTGGAAGATCTCCTCGACGAGCATGGGGGCGAGGCCCAGCGACGGCTCGTCGAGGAGGATGACCCGCGGATCGGACATCAGCGCGCGGCCGATGACGAGCATCTGCTGCTCGCCCCCCGAGAGATAGCCGGCCTGAACGGCGCGCCTCTCCCGGAGCCGCGGAAAGTACTCGTACACGCGCTCGATGCCCGCGGACATGCGATTGCGGTCGGACTGGATGTGGGCGCCCACGATGAGGTTCTCTTCCGTGGTGAGGTGCTCGAACACGCGACGGCCTTCGAACACCTGGACCACGCCCCGCCGCACCACCTCGTAGGGGGGCAGCCGATCGATGCGCTGGCCGGCGAGCTCGATGTGGCCTTTGGTCACTTCGCCCCGCTCGGTGCGGAGCACGCCCGACACCGCCTTGAGCGTCGTGGTCTTGCCGGCGCCGTTGGCTCCGAGGAGCGTGGTAATCCCCGCTTCACGCACCTCGAGCGACACCCCCTTGAGCACGAGGATGACGCCGTCGTAGATGACCTCGACGTTGTTCAGGTTCAGCATGGTCGTGTCGCATCGGAGGGGGCGCGAGGCCCCCTCCGATGCTTTCCTCCGCGGGCGGCGTTACTTGGCCGCCGCCTCCTTGATGTGCTTGGCGACGACGTCGGGATAGGCCGAGAACCAATCCGTCACCTTCTCGAACTTGCCTCCCTTCACCTGCCAGATCTGCACGAGCCCGCCGCCCTCGTGATCGGTCGACGTGATCTTGAGCGGCGGCACCAGACCACCGAGAGTGAAGTTGGCGATCTTCTCGAAACCCGCCTTGGTGTCCACGCCGGTGATCTTGCCGTCCGGCTTGGCCTTGAGGGCATTTCGGATGGCCTCGACATGGACGGCCGCGATGAACACGCCCCGATTGTAGTACACGGAGGAGGCCATCTCCTTGGGGGCGGGCTTGCCCTGCTTCTTGTACATCTCCCGGATCTCGTTGAGCACCGGGTAGTCCTGGCCGACACCCGCGAACTGCATCGTGTAGTAGCCTTCGGCGACGCCGAAGCCGCCGGCGGCGTCGATGTTGACCTCGGCCGAGCCCCAGACGAGGGAAATGACCTTGCGCAGCGGATAGCCCTTGCTCTTGAGCTCCTTGATCGACACGGCCGGGGCGCCCCCGAACAGATGCGCGATCACGAAGTCCGGGCGGTAACGCTGCGCGATGTCGAGCACCTGGGCGCCCATCTCCACCCCGGGAGGCGGAACGGCGAAGGTCTTGAGCTGGAAGCCCTCCCTGGCCGAGAGGTCCTCGAGGATCTCGATCGGCTCACGGCCGGCCGGGTTGTCATAGAAGATATACGCGATCTTCTTGCCCTTGAGGCTCCCGCCGAGCTGCTTCTTCACGAAGTCCGCCGCCGCCGCGCTCTGCGACCAGTAGGTGGCGGCCACGGGAAAGATGTACGGGTACCGAATGCCGTCGGCGGAGGCCGCGCTGCCGAAGCCCGGCGAGGTGCCCGGGATCCTGTCTTCGGTCAGCTTCGCCGCCAGCGCGTAGACCTGGGGGGTGCCGTACACGGCGATCGTCACGGCGCCTTCCTTCTTGTGGCGCTCGTAGGACTCCACCGCGGGCGGCACTTTGTACTCGTTGTCGATCTCGGGCGCCTTGATCATGTGTCCCTCGACCCCGCCCTTGCTGTTGACGAGGGCGATGTAATCGTGGAAACCGGGGCAAAGAACGGTGCCCACGATCTGGGTCGCCCCCGTCCGGTCGCACTGCATGCCGATGACGATGTCGCTCTTTGCCTGGGCGTGGGAGGGCGCCGGTGCGGCGAGGCCCCCCGCGAGAACCAGGGCCGTGACCATGGCTAATACCTGTCTCATGAGATTGCTCCTTTCCTCGCGTACCTCAGTACGCGAATGGCCAGATGCGGAAGTAGTTCCGGATGTTCCGCCACAGGCGGTTCAGGCCCTCGGGCTCGACGATGAGGAAGAAGATGATGAGGACGCCGAACAGCATGAGGCGGAGGTTGGGAATGAGGTTGAGCACGGTCTGGGGGGCGAAAAAGAGACCCCCGAAAGCCTCCATGGCGTAGCGGATCACGATGGGCAGCAGGGTCACGAAGAAGGCACCGAACACCGACCCCAGCACGGAGCCGAGCCCCCCGATGATGATCATGGCGAGATAGTCGATGGAGACGCCGATCTGGAACTGCTCGTAGTTGGCGATGCCGAGGTAATAGGTGTAGAGGACACCGGTCACCCCGGCATAGAAGGAGGAGATCGCGAAGGCGAGCAGCTTGTAGCGGAAGATGTTGATGCCGATGATCTCGGCCGCGATGTCCTGGTCGCGGATGGCGATGAAGGCGCGGCCCACCCGGCTCCGCACGAGATTCAGCGTGCCCACGATGGCGAGCACCACGAAGACGAGGAGGAAGTAGTACATCTCGCGCTGGCTCGAGATCACGAAGGAGCCCAGCCGGGGGCGCGGCACGTCGATGGAGGCCTGGACCCCGCCGCTGATGAAGGTGACGTGGTTGATGGTCCACTCGATGATGAGCTGGCCCGCGAGGGTGGCGATGGCGAGATAGAGGCCCTTGATGCGCAGCGAAGGGATGCCGACCACCGCGCCCACGAGGGCGGCCATGAGCCCTCCCGCGAGGAGGTTGACCGGCCATGGAGACCCGAGGCGGATGGCCAGGTTCGCCGCGGTGTAGGCGCCCACCGACATGAACGCGCCATGACCGATGGACACCTGCCCGGTATAGCCCACCAGGATGTTGAGGCCGAGGGCGCCGATGACGGCGATCCAGACGAGGTTGGCCAGCGACAGGTAGTACTGGTGCAAGGAAAGCGGGATGACCACGAAGAAGACCACGGCCACCGCGGCCACCGTCCACCGCGCGATGGGCAGCGGAAAGAGCGCCATGTCCGCCTCGTAGGTCGTCTTCAGCACGCCGGACTCACGATGGAACATGCGCTCTCCCTCTATTCCTTCGGACCGCGGTGTCTAGCGCGATGAGAAGGGTCCAGATGCGAGGCGGCGAGCGCCGCGGCAGCCCGAGGCGTACTCCTTGTACGTCGAGGGCTGCCGCAAGCTCGCCAACGAAGCAGATGGGCCCTTATCATCGGGCTAGACCCTCTCGATGATCTTCTTGCCGAAGATGCCGTAGGGGCGAATCATGAGGGCGAGGATCATCAGGACATACGGCGCGAAGTCCTTGGTGCCGCCGCCCACATAGGGATCGATGTAGCCCGCCGCGATGTTCTCGACGAGGCCGACGATGAGCCCTCCCACCACCGCCCCGGGAATCGAGTCGAGGCCTCCGAGGATGACCACGGGGAAGACCTTGAACCCGACGAGGGAGAGGTTGACGTCGACCCCCAGCAGATTTCCCCAGATGATACCGCCGAGGGCCGAGACGATGCCGGTCATGGCCCAGGCCAGCCCGAAATAGCGCTCCACGTTGATGCCCATGGCCATGGCCACCTGCTGGTTGTCCGCGACGGCGCGCATGGCGATGCCCTTGCGGGACCACAGGAAGAAGCAGGCGAAGCCCGTGAGGAAGACGATGCTCACCGTCGCGCCCAGTATCTGGATTGGTGGAATGAAAAGCGGGCCGATGATGAAGGGCTCATCGCTGATGGGCAGGGGCAGCGACTTGGTCCCCGCTCCGAAGAAGGTGGGACCGACGCCACGCAGAATCGAGGCGAGCCCGATAGTGGCCATGACCACCGCGATCACCGGCCGGCCGATGAGCTTCCGCAACACGATCCGCTCGAGGGTGAAACCGAAGACGACCATGCTGGCGAGGCCGAGGATGACGGCGATCCAGAGGGGCGCGCCCGCCGAGCTCATGGCCAGCGCCACCACCAACCCCGCGATCATCACGAACTCGCCCTGCGCGAAGTTCACCGCGTCGGTGGCCTTGTAGACGAGCACGAACCCCAGCGCGATCAGCGAGTACATGAGGCCGATGAGCACGCCGTTGGAGAGGAGGAGGAGGAAGAATCCGACTTCGTCAGACATGGGCAGGCACTCTCTCCACGTCCTCGATGTGGGCGCGCGACTGGATGGACGCCTGCCGACCGTCCTCGTAGGTGATGGTGGTGGCCAGCTCGACCTCGTGTCCGCCTCCGTAGAACGCGTCGATGACCGCCGCGTACTTCTCGGCCACGAACCGGCGCCGGACCTTGCGAGTGCGTGTCATCTCGGCGTCGTCGGCCTCCAGGTCCTTGGTGAGGAGGAGGAAGCGCCGGATCTTCGTCGCCTCCGGCAGCGTCTGATTGCACTTCCGGATCTCGTCGGCGATGACCTCCCGCACCTCGGCTTTCTGGGACAAGTCCATGTAGGACGTGTAGGCGAGACCGCGGCGCTCGGCCCAATTCCCGACGGTGCTGAGGTCGATGGCGACCATGGCCGCCACGAACGGCCGCTCGTGGCCGAAGGCCACCGCCTCCCGGATGAACGGGCTGAACTTGAGCTTGTTCTCGATGAACTGCGGCGCGAACGGCGTGCCGTCGGCGAGGGCCCCCACGTCCTTGGCCCGGTCGATGATGACGAGGTGCCCGCGCGGATCGACGAAACCGGCGTCTCCGGTGTGAAACCAGCCGTCGGCGTCGATGACTTCGCGCGTCGCGTCCTCGTTCTTGAGATAGCCCTTGAACACCGAGCAGCCGCGCACCAGCACCTCGCCCTTCTCGGCGATCTTCACCTCGATGCCCGGGACCGGTCGGCCCGCGCTGGTCGGGTTGGCCTCGGTGTCCGGCTGAAGCGAGACGAGGCCGCTCGTCTCCGTGGACCCGTAGACCTGCTTGAGATTGACGCCGATGGACCGGAAGAATCGAAAGGTGTCCGGGCCGAGCGGCGCGCCGCCGGTGAGCGCCCATTTCGCCTTCCGGAGTCCGAGCTGATCGCGCACGGGGCCGTAGACGAAGAACTCGCCGAGCGTGGTCGCGAAGCGGAGGCTCGCGGGGACGGGCTTGCCGTCCGAGCGCAGGATCTCCGCGCGCTCGGCCACGGCCCGGAAGAAGTCGAAGGTGCGCCGCTTGAGAGGCGTGGCGTCGGCCGCCCGCACCTGGATGGCCGTGAGCATGTTCTCCCAGATCCGCGGCGGGGCCAGCACGGTGGTGGGCCCCAGCTCCCGCAAGTCCCGCTGCACCGTCTCCGGGCTCTCCGGGCAATTGGTGCAGAAGCCGGCGACGAGGCTCGCGAAGAGCGTGTAGACCGCGTCGCCCGCCCATGCCATGGGCAGATACGCGAGGGAGGTGTCCGCCGGCCCCACGCGCTCCTCGCGGCAGAAGATCTCCGCCACGCCGATGGCATTGGCATGGGTGATCATGGCGCCTTTGGGATGGCCCGTGGTGCCGGACGTGTAACAGACGATGGCGACGTCGTCCGCCTTGCCTTTGTCGATCTCCGCCTCGAAGTAACCGGGGTGCTCGGTGCCGAACTTGCGCCCGGCTTCCTGGACGTCCTGGAAGGACTTGAGCCACTCGTGCCGATACCCGAGCATGCCGCGCGGATCGTCGTAGATGACGACGCGCAGGGCCGGGAGCTCCGGACGCAGAGCCAGGATCTTGTCGACCTGCTCCTGGTCCTCGGCCACGATCACGCCGACCTCGGCGTGGTTCCAGACGTAGGCGAGCTCCTTGGCGATGGAATCCTGGTAGACCGCCACCGACACGCCCCCCAGGCACTGGACGGCAAGCTGGGCCGTGTAGAGGCGCGGCCGGTTGTCACCGATGACCGAGAGGCGATCTCCCCTCCGGAGGCCGAGGGCAGCCAGGCCCAACGCGAAGTCGCGCACCTGGTCGTGGTACTGGCGCCAGGTCCACGTCTGCCATATCCCGCGGTCCTTCTCGCGGATGGCCGGCCGCTCTCCGAGCTCTCGGGCATTGCGCAGGAGCAGACGCGGAAGGGTCGTCAGGTCAGCCACGTCGACCTCCATTGGTCGCGGCCTTGGTGTCTCCGAGATAGGCTTTGATCACCTGCGGATTCGCCCGAACCTCCTCGGGCGTGCCCTCGGCGATCTTCTGGCCCATGTCGAGCACCGCGATCCGGTCCGAGATGTCCATCACCACGCCCATATCGTGCTCGATGAGGATGATGGTCGTGCCCCATTCCTGGTTCACGTCAAGCACGAACCGCGCCATATCTTCCTTCTCTTCATGGTTGCAGCCGCCCATGGGCTCGTCCAGGAGCAGGATCTTGGGCTCGAGCGCGAGTGCGCGCCCCAGCTCCACTCGCTTCTGGAGCCCGTAGGCGAGGGAGCCCGTCGGCTGCCGGCGCAGGTCCTGAATCTTCAGGAAGTCTATGATGTCCTCGACCCGCCGCCGGTGCGCCACCTCTTCCTTCTGGGCGAGCCCCCAATAGAGGAATGACGCGAGCACACCCGACTTCATTCGCACGTGGCGCCCCAGCATCAGGTTGTCGAGCACGGTCATCCCGCGGAAGAGCGCGATGTTCTGGAAGGTGCGCGCCACGCCGAGCTCGGCCACGTGGCTCGGCTTGACGTGCGTGATGTCGGCGGCCTCCAGCATGATGCGGCCCGTGTCCGGGTGGTAGAAGCCGCTGATCATGTTGAGGAGCGTGGTCTTGCCGGCGCCGTTGGGACCGATGACGGACAGGATCTCCCCCTGGCGCACGTCGAGGCTCACCCGCGTCACGGCGTGGACGCCCCCGAAGGCCTTGGAGACGCTCTCGATCTCGAGCTGATTGCTCACGACAGCCACCGCTTCCGTCGTTTGTAGTGCTTGACGTCCCGGTAGCTCTTCCGCTGGCCGACGCCGGAGAGCCCGAGGTAGAACTCCTTGATGTCCTCGTTCTCGCTGATCACCTTCCGGTCGCCGTCGAGCACGACGCGGCCGTTCTCCATCACGTAGGCGTAGTCGGCGAAGCGCAGGGCGATGGAGGCATTCTGCTCCGCGAGGAGCACCGACACGCCCTCTTCGCGGTTCAGCCGGCTCACGATCTCGAAGATCTCCTGCACGAGCATGGGGGCGAGGCCCATGGACGGCTCGTCGAGCAGCATGAGCTTGGGATGGGCCATGAGGGCGCGGCCGATGGCCACCATCTGCTGCTCGCCCCCCGAGACATATCCGGCGCCCACCCCGCGGCGCTCGCGGAGCCTCGGGAAGTACGTGTACACCATCTCGAGGTCCCGCTTGACCGCGCGCCCGTCTCGCTGAGTATAGCCGCCCGCGAGCAGGTTCTCCTCCACGGTCAGGTGCTCGAACACGTGGCGGCCCTCCATGATCTGCACGATGCCGAGCCTCACCACGTCCGACGGATCCCGGCGCCGGATGGGCGTCCCGAGGAACTCGATGCTGCCCTTGGTCACCTCGCCCCGCTCCGTGCGGAGCAGTCCGGAGATGGCCTTGAGGGTCGTGCTCTTGCCCGCGCCGTTGGCCCCGAGGAGGGCCACGATACCCCCCGCGGGGACGACGAGCGACACGCCTTTCAAGACGAGGATGACGTGATCGTAGATCACCTCGACGTTGTTCACCGCCAGCAACGGCGCGGGCGTGTCGCTCACGGCACCTCCGATCACCCGCCCGCTACTTCTCTTTCGAGCAGTCGCGCTGCGTGTAGTTGAGCTTCTTGCCTTCCTCGATGGCCATGGCCTCGATCTTTGGGCGCACCACGTCGCGCATGGGCTCGATCCACGGGGAAATGACGTTCCACTTCTTGCCGTCCCACTGCTGGATGAGGAGGGGGCCGCTCCCCTCATGGTCTTCGCAGGAGACCTTGATGGCATGGGTGAAGCCCTTCATGCCGAGCTGTTCGAGCCGGCGATCCGTGAGGTTGAAGTTCTCGAATCCCCACCGCACCTGCTCGCCCGTCAGCACCTTGTTCCCGTACTTGCCCATGGCGGTGCGGATGGCCTCCACGGAGAACATGGCGTTGGCGATCCCGCGGTTGTAGAGCGGCGCCCCCATGTCCTCCTTCTTGCCCGCGCCCTTGCCCTTGTCGTAGACGTACTTGGCGAGGTCATCGAACACCTTGAAGTTGGTGCCGGGGGCGTGAAAGGTCGCTCCCTTGTAGGCGGTGGCCCCCGCTCCGGCCGGCACCACGTCGGAGTCATTGGCCGACCACCAGTTGCCGATGATGCGATCCATCCTGATCCCGGCCGCCGCGGCTTCCTTCACCGCCACCTGATTCATCACGCCCCAGCCCGAGAGGAAGATCCAGTCGGGGTTCAGCCGTCGGATCTGGAGCCATGTCGCCTTCTGCTCCTGGCCGGGATGGTCTACCGCGAGCAGGGTCAGCTCGAAGTTGTATTTCTTCGCCAGCTCCTCGAGGGTCGGATTGGCTTCCTTGCCGTAGGGGCTGTTGTGATAGATGTGGGCGATCTTCTTGCCCTTGAGCTTCTCGAGCCCGCCTTCCTGCTGGCCCATGTAACGAATGACGGCCGAGGCCTGGCTCCAGTACGTGGTGGGGAAGCTGAAGACCCAGGGGAACCAGCGGCCGTCCGCGGCGGCGGTCATGCCGTAGCCCATCGAGAAGACCACCACCTTGTCCACGGCCGCCTTGGGAATCAACGTGTACGTGATGCCCGTGCTGTATGGATTGACCAATACGGGATTCTTGCCCTTCAGGCGCTCGTAGCACTCCACGCCCTGCTTGGTGTCGTACTGGGTCTCGCACTCCTCCCAGAGCAGCTTGACGCCGTTGATGCCGCCGTCCCGGTCATTGACCAGGTTGAAGTAGTCGACCATTCCGTTAGCGATGGGGATACCGCTGGGGGCATAGGGACCCGTGCGGTAGACGAGGAGCGGGACGAATATCCCTTGCGGCTGGGCAGGCACGGTCCCCGCGAGAGGCCCGAGCGTAACGGCCAGAACGAGCAGGCCGATCAGTGCGATCTTGGATCGGTTCATTGCATCCTCCTTGACGCTAGTGGGGAAACGGCCACAGCCGTAGCTTCTCCTTGGCGACCTGCCAGAGCCGGGCGAGCCCATTGGGCTCGACCATCAAGAAAAAGATGATGAGAGCTCCGAAAACCATCAACTCGATCTGCTTCTGCAGGGCCACCGGCATGGGCAGCCCGATCAGGTGCGGGGCGTTGGTCAGAAAGATGGGGACGAGCACGATGAAGGCGGCCCCCAGGAAGGATCCGAGGACGCTTCCGAGACCTCCGATGATGACCATGAAGAGGACGAGGAACGACAAGTTGATGTCGAAGGCCAAGGTCTCCGCGCTGCCCAGGTAGAGGAAGACCAGCTCCGCCCCCGCCACGCCGCAGTAGAACGAGCTGATGGCGAAGGCGAGCAGCTTGGTGCGCATGGGGCGTATGCCGATGATCTCGGCCGCGATGTCCCGATCGCGGATGGCCATCCACGAGCGGCCCACGCGCCCGCGCACGAGATTCTTGGCCACGAGCGCGAAGATCGTCACGAGGGCGATGGCCACCACGTAGCGCGCCTCCGCGGTTGCCTGGGGACCGCTGACCACCACGCCGAACATGGTGCGGGTGGGCGCAGTGATGGTGCCGGAGGAGGCGTAGTTCACGAACCACGGCACCTTGTTGAAAAGCCAGATCAGGAAGAACTGGGCGGCCAGCGTCGCCACCGCGAGATAGAACCCCTTGATCCGGAGGCTGGGGATACCGAAGACGAGGCCCACCAGCGCGGCGAGGAGCCCGGACAATAAGAACACGATGACGACGTTCACTTCGGGAAAAGCCGTGGACAGCTTGAACGCCGAGTAGGCGCCGACCGCCATGAAGCCGCCCGTGCCGAGCGACACCTGCCCCGCGTAGCCCATGAGCAGGTTCAGGCCGAGAGCGGCCAGGGAATAGATGAGGAGCGGGATGAGCACCGCCTCCAGCCAGTACCCGCTCGCCACGAGCGGGGGCACCACGAACGCCGCGGCCACGGCGAGGAGGACGAAGATCCGGTCCTGGACGATGGGGAATATCGCCTGGTCGCTCGCGTAGCTCGACTTGAACTGCCCCGTCTCCCGATAGATCACGCCGCGGCCCCCCCAGAGCAACGATAAGGGCCCATCTGCTTCGTTGCCGCCCTCGGCCGCCTGCTCAACGTAGAGACACTACCCCTCGCGTGCGGATCGACTCGGGCCTCGTCTCGCGACGGCCAAGGGCCGCCGCTCAACTCGAACGGCGGGGCGGCGCCTCGCATCTGGATCCTTCTCATCGCTCTGGACCGTTTCCCGTAGGTATCGCTCTAGACTCGCTCAATTATCTTCTCCCCGAAGAGGCCCTGCGGCCGGATGAGGAGGAAGGCCAGGGCGAGGACGTAGGCGAACCAGTTCTCGATGGCTCCCCCCACCAGCGGCCCCCAGTACACCTCGCCGATCTTTTCCCCCACGCCGATGATCAGGCCGCCCACGATGGCCCCCGGCACCGAGGTGAAGCCGCCCAGGATCAGAACGGGCAGCGACTTCAGGGCGATCAGGGACAGGCTGAATTGCACCCCGCTCTTGGCGCCCCACATGATGCCAGCCACGATGGCCACGAGACCGGCCACCGACCACACCACGACCCAGATGGTCTTGAGCGGGATACCGATGCTGAGGGCGGCCTCGTGGTCGTCCGCGACCGCCCGCAGGGCCCGGCCGATCTTCGTGCGCTGGAAGAAGACGGCGAGAATGGTAACGAGGACGGCGGCGGTGAGGGCCGCGGTCATTTCGAGCCGATTGATCTGCACGCCGCGTACGAGGAAGGACGTGTCCGGTATGCCCACGTCGAGCTTCTTGACGTTGGCGCCCCACACCATCTCGCCGAAACCCTCGAGGAAGAAGCTCAATCCGATGGTCGCCATGAACAGGATGATTTGCTCCTGGTTGACGAGGGGGCGCAGGACCACCCGCTCGATGGCGAAGGCCAGCCCGATCATGACGAGAATGGTGAGGGCGAGGGCAATGGGCACCGGCACCCCTTTGTCCATGAGGCCCACGAGGGTGAGGGCGGCGAACAGCACCATGACGCCCTGGGCAAAGTTGAAGACGCCCGAGGCCTTGAAGATCAGGACGAAGCCGAGGGCGACGAGGGAGTACATCAGCCCCGCCGCGATGCCCCCGATGAGCACCTCGACGAGGAAGGCGCCGTTGCCCGCCATGTCGACGAGCGGCGCCACGAAGACGGCGTGGAGGAGCTCAATCATGAGCGACCCCGAGGTAGGCATCCATCACGACCTGATCCTTCCGGACGATTTCCGGCGGGCCATCGGCGATCTTCCGGCCATAGTCGAGCACGACCACCCGGTCCGAGATGTCCATGACCACGCTCATGTCGTGCTCGATAAGCGCGATGGTGGTGCCGAACTCGTCGTGCACGTCGAGGACGAAGCGCGACATGTCCTCCTTCTCCTCGACGTTCATGCCCGCCATGGGCTCGTCCAGGAGGAGCAGATGCGGCTCGGCGGCAAGGGCCCGTGCCAGCTCCACCCGCTTCTGCAGCCCGTAGGGCAGGCGGCTTGCCGGCGTCTTGCGAATGGCCTGTATCTCGAGAAAGTCGATGATGCGCTCCACGGCCGCCCGGTGCTCGAGCTCTTGGCGCCTCGCCGGTCCCCAGTACACCGCGTCGAGGAGGAAGTTCCCACGCATCTTGAGCAGGCGCCCCGTCATAATGTTGTCGAGCACGCTCATGCCCTTGAAAAGAGCCACGTTCTGGAAGGTGCGCGCGATGCCGAGGGCGGCCACGTCGAAGGGCTTGAGCCGGGTGCGGTCCTTTCCCTGGAAGAGAATCCGCCCTGCCTGCGGGTGATAGAAGCCGCTGATGGCGTTGAGGAGCGTCGTTTTCCCTGCTCCGTTGGGGCCGATGATGGCGACGATCTCCCCGCGATGGATGTCCACGCTCACCTCGCTCAGGGCCTGGACGGCCCCGAAGCGCACGGTGATCGCCTCGACACTCAGGAGCGGTTCCGCGCTCGTGTCCGCCCGGGGGCCCGGGGTGCGGGTCACCACGATCGGCGACGGCATCAGGCGCCCTCCACGTCCATGATTCGCACCTGGCGCTCCGTCTCCGAAGTCCGGCCGTCCTCGTAGGTCACGGTGGCCCGGACCGCGATGGTCGCGGCCCTGCTGTCGTAGAGCGCGGCGATGATGGACGCATACCTTTCATTGATGAACCCGCGGCGGAGCTTCCGGGTTCTCGTGATCTCGGCGTCGTCGGGATCGAGCTCCTTGTGCAGGATGGCGAAGCGCTTGACGCGCTGCGACGGCACCAGGGCTTCGTTGGTGCGCTGGATCTCGTCGTGGACGAGTTGATAGGTGGCGGGATTCTGGGCGAGGTCGGTGTAGCCCGTATAGGCGAGGCCGCGGCGCTCCGCCCAGCTCGCCAGCACGTCCATGTCGATGTTGACCATAGCCGCCACATACGACCGCTGGTTGCCCACCGCCACCGCTTCCTTGACGTACACGCTGAACTTGAGCTTGTTCTCGATGTACTGGGGCGCAAAGACCGCGCCGTCGTCGAGCTTCGCTACGTCCTTCACGCGGTCGATGATGACGAGATGGCCGTCGGGATCGAAAAGCCCCGCATCGCCAGTGTGCAGCCAGCCGTCCCTGAGGGCCGCCGCCGTCTGCTCCGGGCTCTTGTAGTAGCCGGAGAAGAGACCGCCGCACCGGATCAGCACTTCGCCCTCCAGGGAAAGCTTCACGTCCACTCCGGGGAGCGGAGCGCCCACCGTCTCGAGCTTGACCTGCCCGTCCCGATGCAGGGTGGCGGGAGCGCAGCACTCGGTGGCCCCGTAGAGCTGCTTGAGATTGACGCCGAGGGCGCGGAAGAACTGCATCATCTCGGGTCCCAGGGCGGCCCCGCCCGTGATGGCCGAGCGAATGCGCCGAAAGCCCAGCTGATCGCGTAGCGGCTCGAACACGAGCCACCGCCCGACCCCGCACAGCACCCGAAGTCCCGCGGGCACCGGCTTGGCTTCCAGCTCGAGCTTGGCCTTGAGCATGCCGCGAGGGAGAAAGAAGTTCGTGAGCGTGCGCTGAAGCCAGTTGGCATCCTCGATCCGGACCTGGGACTGGGAGAGAATGTTCTCCCAGATGCGCGGCGGCGCGAAGGTCATGGTCGGCCCGATCTCGCGGAAATCGTGACGAACCGTGGAAGCATCCTCCGGACAATTGACGGTGCACCCGGAGAGAAAGGCCACGGCCACCGAGAAGAAGCTGTCGCCGATCCAGGCCATGGGCAGGTAGGCCATGACTTCGTCGCGCTCGTCCAGCGGCTCGACCGCGAGGAAGCTCCGGGCGGTCGCGATCAGGGCCCCGTGAGAGATCATCACACCCTTGGGGAAGCCCGTGGTCCCCGAGGTGTAGTTGATGATGGCGAGGTCTCCCGGCTTGCCCTTGCCCACCTCGGCGGCCCAGAGCCCGGGATGATTGACCGCGAAGGTTGCGCCCATCTCCTGCACCTGCTCGAGGCTCAGAAGGAACGGGTACTCATAGTGCCGCATTCCCTTGGGATCGTCGTAGATGATCACCTCGACGAGGGGCAGCTTGTCCTTCATCTCGAGGATCTTGTCGACCTGCTCCTGATCCTCGCAAATGATCATGCGGGATTCCGAGTGGTCGATGACGTAGTGCATCTCGGCGGCGATCGAATCCTGGTAGACGGGCACGGGGACCCCGCCGAGGGCCTGGGCCGCGAGCATGGTCCAGTAGAGCTGCGGGCGATTGTCCCCGATGACGGCGATCTTGTCGCCACGGCGGAAGCGCAGGCCGGCCAGACCCAAGGCGATGCGCTCGACGTGGGCGGCATAGTCCTGCCAGGAGTGAGCCTGCCAGATGCCGAATTCTTTCTCGCGGATCGCTACGCGACGTGCTCCCCATCGCGCAGCCTGGGCCAGCAGGAGCTTGGGAAGGGTGGCAGAGGTCTCCGGCTGGATCGCGGCCATCTTCAGGGGCTCGGGGGCGCCTCAACGGACGTCTTCCGAGGGCGATCGCGCTTCGCTGCGCGAGTCACCGGCCCGTCCGCTCCGATCTTCACGCCCACATCATTGGAGAGCGTCCCCATACCTTGTCCCAAGCGAATCGAACTCAGCCACCGAACGGAAGTTCCTGGAGTGGCGCTGCGCGTTACAGAGCGCTGAGGTTGCGGGATTCTAGCCGAGGGGGCGTAGGCTGTCAAGCATTGGCTTGCTGTGACAAGGGTTTACAACCCCTCTTTGATAAGATAGCTGACACCATGTCGGCCGGGATCGCACTCGTTCTGGCCCTCATGGCCACCTCGGCGCAGCTCGACCTCGATTGCGCCAAGCCGGAGCGTGCCCGGGCGCTCATCGACTACGCCCAGCTCTCCGAAATCGAGCAAGTGGAGGACATTCATCGCGACGAGCTCGACAAGGCGCTTGCCCGCTGCCCGGCAGGCGCACAGCGGGAAGCCTGTCGCACGGAGCGACGGCGGGAAGCCGACCTCGACTGGGAGCGCAAGGTTGACGAGATAAAGGCGCGATATCAAAAGATGCACAGCGACTTCGAACAGGGTTGCCGCGCGTCCATCGTCCGGCTCTAAGTGGCGGTGCACGATAGCGAATGCGCGAGACGGGCCGGGTCCTGTCATCGGGGCTGGCGGCCGCGCGGCCAGCTTCGCCACCCTAGCCATCGTGAATCGCAGCCCTGCGGGCTGCGCGCACTCGGCAAGGGCCCACTCCGCAGGCCGCGCAGCCGCCAGCCCCGATGCCACCCGTCCCGGTCTTAGCCGCCCGCTGCCCGCCGCCAATGAGGGAACGGTCGGCCAGAGTGTTGCTAGAGGGGCTTGTTGATGAGGCGGGCGATTTCGCCGACGACGCCGCGTCTGAAGGTCAGGACGCAGATCACGAAAATGGCACCCTGGACCACGGTGACCCAGGCGCCGAGCTGGGCGAGGTAATTCTCGAGAGAGATCACGATGAAGGCGCCGACGACGGGGCCGAACACGGTGCCGAGGCCTCCCAGGAGCGTCATCAGCACGACCTCACCCGACATGGTCCAGTGCACGTCCGTGAGCGATGCGAGCTGGAAGACGATGGCCTTGGTCCCCCCCGCCAGGCCAGACAGCGTCGCCGAGAGCACGAAGGCCACGAGCTTGTAGCGCTCCGCGGAATAGCCGAGTGAGGTCGCGCGCGGCTCGTGCTCGCGGATGGCCTTGAGCACCTGCCCGAAGGGCGAGTGGATGGTGCGGTACAAGAGGAGGAAGCCGGCCAAGAAGATGGCGAGGACCGCGAAGTACATGGCCATGATGTTCCGCAGATCGAACAGGCCGAGGAAAAATCCGCGGGGGACGGCCTGGATGCCGTCCTCGCCGCCCGTGAATTTGGCCTGCACACAGAAGAAGTAAACCATCTGGGCCAGCGCGAGCGTGATGTTGGCGAAGTAGATGCCCTTGCTGCGAATGGCCAGCGCGCCGATCACTATGCCGAGGGCTCCCGCCATCGCCGTCCCCGCGAGAATCGCCAGCTCGGGCGGCCAGCCCCACGTCTTCGCCGCGTACGCCGAGGTATAGCCCGCCGAGCCCAGGAACACGGCGTGGCCGAAGGAGAGAAGCCCCACATAGCCGATGAGCAGGTTGAACGCGCAGGCGAAGAGCGCGAAGCAGAGAGCCTTCATGAGGAAGAGCGGATAGATGAAGAAGGGCGCCGCGACGAGCAGGGCGACCATGAGGGCGAAGGCCGTCACCTGATGCCGCCCCGGAACGGCGAGCGCCTCTCCCGCCGCGGCCGGCGCCGCCTCGCCCGCGGTGGCCACCCTACTTCTCCCGTCCGAAGAGGCCCGTGGGCCTGACGAGGAGCACGAGGGCCATGATCACGAAGATCACCGTGTTGGAGGCCTCGGGGTAGAACACCTTGGTCAGCCCCTCGACGATGCCGAGGGCGAAACCCGTGACGATGGAGCCCAGGATCGAGCCCATGCCGCCGATCACCACCACCGCGAAGACCACGATGATGAGATCGGCGCCCATGAGCGGATTGACCTGGTAGATGGGCGCGGCGAGGACGCCGGCGAGGGCGGCGAGGGCGACGCCGAAGCCGTAGGTCAGGGTGATCATGCGCGGCACATTGACGCCGAAGGCCTGGACCAGCGATGGATTCTCGGTGGCCGCGCGCAGGTAGGCGCCGAGCTTGGTTCGCTCGATCACGTACCACGTCACGAGGCAGGTGCCGAGCGAGAAGATCACCACCCACGCCCGGTAGTTGGGGAGGACCATGAAGCCCAGGTTGCGGCCGCCCGTGAGCTCGGGGGGGATCTGATACGGCAGGCCCGAGGAGCCGAACTCGTTGCGGAACAGCCCCTGGATGACGAGGGCAAGCCCGAACGTCAGGAGCAGGCCGTAGAGATGATCGAGCGCGTACAGGCGCTTGAGCATGGTGCGCTCCAGCACCACGCCGATCACCCCAACCACGAGCGGCGCCACGAGGAGGGCCCACCAGTAGCCGAGACCCACCCACTGGAGAAGGAAGTAGGCGACGAAGGCGCCCATCATGTACTGGGCGCCGTGGGCGAAGTTGATGATGTTGAGCAGGCCGAAGATGACCGACAGGCCCAGGCTCAACACGGCGTAGAACGACCCATTGATGAGCCCGATCAGGAGCTGGCCGAACAGCGCCTGGGTCGGGATGCCGAAGACGGTGGTCATCCGCGGGGGCGGCGTGCCTGGGCGGAGAGCAGGCGTGGGCCCACCCTCCGCCCGGCCTTCATGCTACTTCTTCACCAGCGGGCACTCGCCCTGATCGAGAGGCCGGAAGGCCTGCTCGGCCGGAATGGTCGCGCGGATCTTGTAGTAGTCCCAGGGCGCCTTCGACTCCGCCGGCTTCTTCACTTCCACGAGATAGGCGGGGTGGATCTTCCGCCCGTCGACCCGGACGGTGCCCTTGCCGAACAGCGGATCGTCGGTGGGCATCTCCTTCATCTTGGCGATGACCTTGGTGCCGTCATCGCTCTTGAGCGCCTCGACCGCCTTGAGATAGTGCAGCACCGCCGAGTACACCCCGGCGTGAATCATGGTGGGGTGGATGCCCTTGTCGCGCTCGGCGAAGCGCTTGGCGAAGGCGCGCGTCTTGTCGTTCAGGTCCCAGTAGAAGGTTTCGGTGAAGATCAGGCCTTGCGCGGTGGGAAGCCCGAGCCCATGCACGTCGGTGATGAAGACGAGCAGGCCGGCGAGGCTCTGCCCGCCCTTGACGATGCCGAATTCCGCCGCCTGTTTGATGGAGTTCGTGGTGTCGCCGCCCGCATTCGCGAGCCCGACGATCTTGGCCTTGGAGGCCTGGGCCTGGAGCAGGAAGGACGAGAAGTCGGCGGTGTTGAGGGGGTGGCGGACCTTGCCGAGGACCTTGCCCCCGTTCTTGATCACCACCGCCTCGACGTCGCGCTCGAGGGCGTGGCCGAAAGCGTAGTCGGCGGTGATGAAGAACCACGTGTCGCCGCCCGTCTTGACGATGGCATTGCCGGTGCCGTTGGCGAGCGCCCACGTGTCGTAGGTCCAGTGGATGGTATTGGGCGAGCAGGCCTTCCCCGTGAGATCGGCGGTGGCCGCCCCCGAGACGAGGAGGGCCTTGCCCTTGTCGCGCGTGATCTGGTTCACGGCGAGGGCCACCCCCGAATTGGGTACGTCCACGATCGCGTCCACCTTGTCCACGTCGTACCACTGCCGGGCGATGCCCGAGCCTACGTCGGCCTTGTTCTGATGGTCGGCGGAGATGATCTCGACCTTCATGCCCTTCTTCTCGGCGCCGAAGTCCTCCACGGCCATGCGGGCCGCCACCACCGAGCCCTGCCCCGCGAGGTCGGCGTAGAGGCTGGATTGGTCGTTGAGTACCCCGATCTTGATCACTCCGTCGGAAACCTGGGCGAGGGCGGCGGCCGGCCCGAAGGCCAGCACCGTCGCCAGCGCGATGACAATGCGCTTCACCATGATACGGGCTCCTTTGTCGTTGTTTGGATTGTGCGGAAACCGTCGTGAGCTCGGACGATGCGGCAACGGATTATACCCCAAGGTATTCATGGAGCTTGTCCATGCTCGAGTCGAGGGCCGCGTTCGCGGTCATGTCCACCACCCGCCCGCGCTCCATCACATAGTGCCGGTCGGCCACGGTGGCCGCGAAGCGGAAGTTCTGCTCCACGAGAAGGATGGTGAATCCCTCCGCCTTGAGGCGCCGGATGGTCGTGCCGATCTGCTGGACGATGACGGGCGCGAGCCCCTCCGTCGGCTCGTCCAGCAGGAGGAAGCGTGCTCCCGTGCGCAGGATGCGGGCGATGGCGAGCATCTGCTGCTCGCCTCCCGAGAGCTTGGTCCCCTGGCTCCGGAGGCGCTCCTGGAGATTCGGAAAGAGCCCGAAGATCGAGTCGACGCCGAGCCCGCCTTCGCGTACCACGGGAGGGAGGAGGAGGTTCTCCTCCACGTTCAGGCTGGCGAAGATGCCGCGCTCTTCGGGGCAGATGGCGATGCCCAGCCGCGCGATTTGGTTGGAGGGCAGGGCGGTGAGCTCGCTCGCTTCGTAGCGGATCGAGCCCGAGCGCCGGGGTACCATGCCCATGATGGACTTGAGGGTGGTGGTCTTGCCCGCCCCGTTGCGGCCGAGGAGCGTCACAACCTCGCCGCGTCTCACCTCGAAGTCGACGCCGTGGAGGACGTGGGACTCACCATACCAGGCATGCAGGTCCCGCACCTCGAGCAGCGCGCCGTCGGCCGTCGCCCTCACCCCTCGCCCTTGCCCATGTAGGCCTGGATGACCTCGGCGTTTCGCGAGACGGCGGCGTAATCCCCTTCGGCGAGGATCTCTCCGCGGGCGAGGACGGTGATGGTGTCCGAGAGGTTGGCCACCACGCTCAGGTTGTGCTCGACCATGAGCACGGTGCGATTGACCGCGGCCTGACGGATGAGGGCGGAAATGCGGTCGACGTCCTCATGGGCCATGCCCGCGGTCGGCTCGTCGAGCAGCATCATCTCCGGGTCGAGGGCGAGCGTGGTGGCGATCTCCAGCGCGCGCTTGCGCCCATACGGCAGCTCGACGGCCCGCGTGCCGGCGAAGGCGCCGAGCCCCACCGCCTCGAGCAGCTCGAGGGCGCGGCCGTTGAGGCCGTCCAGCGCGCGCTCCGAGCGCCAGAAGTCGAACGAGCCGCCCCGCCTGCGCTGTAGCGCGATGCGAACATTCTCGAGCACGGTGAGATGCGGGAACACTGCGGAGATCTGAAAAGAGCGAACGAGCCCCTTGCGCGCGATGTCGGCGGGACGCGATCCCGTGATGTCCCGCCCGTTGAAGCTGATCCGCCCTCGCGTGGGGACGAGAAAGTGGGTCAGGAGATTGAAGCAGGTGGTCTTCCCCGCCCCGTTTGGGCCGATGAGCGCGTGGATGCTCCCCCGCCGTACCTTGAGTCTCACGTTCTTGACGGCCACGAAACCGCGGAATTCCTTGGTCAGGCCCTCGGTCTCCAGGATGAGATCGGTCGCCATGGTCGGCCGATGATAGCCATGGCAGAGAGGCGGCGCAAGCGCGTATGATGCCGGCCATGAGCCCACGAATCCTCTTCATCGGCGCAGGCGCGATCGGCAGCTACCTGGGTGCGTTCCTCTCCCGCTCCGGCCACGACGTCACCCTCGTGGATCCCTGGCCCGAGCAGGTCGAGGCGATACGCGCGCGGGGCATCAGCGTCACCGGGCCCCACGAGCCCTTCGAGGCGAGGCCCACCGCGCTCCACGTTCACGAAGCGCAGCGGCTCGCTCCCGACTTCGACGTCGCCTTCGTGGCCATGAAGGCCTATGACACGGCGTGGGCAACCCACATGGCCCTGCCTCGCCTCGGCCCCGCCGGCTACGTCGTCTCGGCCCAGAACTGCTGGAACGATCCGGGAGTGGCGGCCATCGCCGGACCCGAGCGCTCGGTCGGGCTCGTCATGTCGAAGATCGCCGTCGCGCTCTGGGAGCCCGGGCGCGTCGAGCGCGGCGCGGAGAAGGGCAGCGGCTCCGGTCACGACGTCTTCCGCGCGGGCGAGCATGACGGCAAGATCACGCCCCGGGTGGAGGCTCTCGCCAAGATGCTGTCGGTGGTCGACGGCGCCAAGGCGACGGACAATCTCTGGGGCGAGCGCTGGTGCAAGCTCTGCGCGAATGCCATGGGCAATCCCGTCCAGGCCATGACCGGCCTCGGCAGCTTGGAGATCGCCGCCCAGCCGCGCGGGCGCGAGATCACCATACGCCTCGCCGCCGAATCGGCGCGGGTGGGCCTGGCCGCCGGTTACTCCATTCCCAAGTTCAATGGCGCGGAAGCCAAGACCTGGGCGTCCGCCGATGACAAGGTCGTCTATGCCGAGCTCGACACCATGCTCGTGCCCAAGGCGACCTCCGGGCGGAACTGGCGCGCATCGATGGCCCAGGACGTGGCCAAGGGGCGTCGCTCGGAGATCGAGCAGATGAACGGCCACGTGGTGGCGCGGGGCCTCGAGTTGGGGGTGCCGACGCCCGTCTCCTCGGCCGTGGTCGGCATCGTGCGCGAGATCGACGCAGGCACCCGTAAGCCTTCGCCCGCCCTGATCGAGCAGGCTCTCAAGACCGCCGGGGGCTAGCTCGGCGGCGGATGGAAGCGGACGTCTTTCCTCGCGGCGTCCCACGAGCGGTTGGCCGCCTCGATCTCCCACGACGTCATGCACTCCCGTTGGGCCCGCATGATCTCCTCGATCATGTCGCGCGGGTCGGTGTGGAACGAGGCGTGAAGCAGCCGCTTCGCGTGCCCGGTGGCCGTGCGGGAGGCGTGGAAGGCCTTCTCGACGATCTCCGCGAGCTTGGCCTCGACCTGCCCCGAGGGCACGACCCAGTTCACGAGCCCCATGGCCAGCGCCGTCTCCGGCCCGATGTGATCGTTGAGGAGGGTCAGCTCCTTCGCCCGCCCGAGGCCGATGATGCGGGCGAGGCGCATGACCGACCCGTCGGGAATCAGACCGTGGCGGGTCGCGCCAAGGCCGAGGACGGCATCGTCGGTGGCCAGGCGCAGGTCGCAAGCCACCGCGAGCTGCAGGCCGCCGCCGATCGAGTAGCCGTGGAGCACGCCGAGCACGAGCTTGTCCATGTCCTCGAGGCAATTGAGGCCGCGGATCCAGTGGCGGTAGAAGGCCTCGCCGATCTTCCCCGCCGAGAGCGCCTTGCGATCCATGCCCGAGCAGAAGGCACGCCCCTTGCCCCGCACCACGACCACCCAGACGTCGGGATCCTTGGCCGCCGCCTCCGCGTGATCGGCAAGCTGCGCGGCCAGTTCGTTGTGGAGGGCGTTGAGGACATCGGGGCGGTTCAGGGTGATGGTGGCCACCCCGTCCTTGACCTCGTAGAGGACACTCGGCTCCATCCGCCCGTTCCGTCCCTGCCGCGTCTTACCTGAAGCCCAGGATGTCGCGGGCGATGACCATGCGCTGGATCTCGGAGGTGCCCTCGCCGATCTCGGTGAGCTTGGCATCGCGGAATATCCGCTCGATCGGAAACTCGGTGATGTAGCCGGCGCCGCCGTGGATCTGCAGCGACTTCGTGGCCGCCTTCATGGCCACCTCGGACGCGAAGACCTTGGCCATGGACGCGGCGGTCTTGGCGGGCCTGCCCGCGTCCTTGAGGACGGCTGCCCTGAGGGTGAGCAGACGGGCGGCCTCGATCTCCGTGCCCATGTCGGCAATCATGCCCTGGAGTCCGTTGAACTCGGCGAGGGTCTTGCCGAAGGCGCGGCGCTCCTTCATGTAGACGAGCGCGGTGTCGAGGGCAGCCTGGGCGATGCCCACGGCCATGGCGGCCATGGCGATGCGCCCGCCTTCGAGCACCTGCATGGTGTTCACGAAGCCCATGCCCAGATCGCCGAGGAGATAGGCGGCGGGCACGGCCACGTTGTCGAAGATGAGCTCCGCGGTGTTCGAGGCGTGAAGCCCCAGCTTCCGGTAGGGGCGTCCCGCGCTGAAGCCGGGCATCCCCTTCTCGAGCACGAAGGCGGAGATGCCCTTGTGGCCGCGGGTGGGGTCGGTGACGGCCATGACCACGGTCACCTCGGCCACGCCGGCATTGGTGATAAAGGCCTTGCTCCCGTTGAGGAGGAAGCGCCCGCCCTCGGCGACGGCGCGCGTCTTCATGGCGGCCGCGTCCGAGCCCGAGCCGGGCTCGGTCAACCCCCACGCCCCCAGCGCCTCGCCGCGGGCGAGGCGGGGCAGATATGTGGCCTTCTGCTCTTTCGAGCCGAAGAGGGTGATGTGATTGGTGCAGAGCGAGTTGTGTGCCCACATCGTGATGCCCACCGAGGCGTCCACGCGGTTGAGCTCCTCGACGGCCAAGGCATAGGACACGTAGTCGAGGGCCGCCCCGCCGTACTCCTCAGGCACGAGGGCGCCCAGGAGTCCCGTCCGGCCGAGGCTGGCCAGAATCTCGCGCGGGAACTCCTGCGCCTCGTCGTAGCGGTGAATGACCGGGGCGACCTCGGCGAGGGCCCAGTCACGGGCCATGGCCCGCACCGCCTCCTGTTCGCGTGTCAGCTCGAAGTGCATGCTGGGATCACACGGCGGCGCGGATATTGTCCCGAACGAATCGCACGATGTCCTGGGTCGACGTGCCCGGGGTGAAGAGCTCCTTCACGCCCATGGCCTTGAGGGTCCTGATGTCCTCCGCGGGGATGATGCCCCCGCCAAACACCGCGATGTCTTCCGCGCCCTTTTCCTTGAGCAGCTCGAGCACTCGCTTGAACAAGTAGTTGTGCGCCCCCGAGAGGACGCTGAGCCCGACGGCATCGGCATCCTCCTGCACGGCGGTGGCCACGATCTGCTCCGGGGTCTGGTGCAGCCCCGTGTAGATGACCTCGAAGCCCGCGTCCCGGAGCGCGCGCGCCACGATCTTGGCCCCCCGATCGTGCCCGTCGAGCCCCGGCTTGGCCACCACCACTCGGACCCTCCGCTCTGCCATGTCGCCCCTCGCTAACCGAAGATCGTCCGGATTCGGTCCGCCACGCTCATGATCTCCTCCCGGTTGCCCGGCACGACCTTCCAATCGAAGCCCTTGCCGTCGCCCGTCCAGCGGGGAATCAGGTGCAGATGGAAATGTCCCACCGACTGAAACGCCGCCGCGCCATTGGCCTGGAGGAGATTGAGGCCGTCGGGATTGAGCGCCTTCCGAATCGCGCCCGCCACCTTCTTCGCCGTAGCCATGACGGCCTTGAGATCTTCCGCTTCGGCGTCGTAGATGGTGGCCGCGTGCGCCTTGGTGGCCACGAGACAGTGGCCCCGGGTGAGTGGGTTAATGTCCATGAACGCCAGCGTCTTCGCATCCTCGTAGATCTTCGCCGAGGGGATTTGCCCGTCGCGGATCTTGCAGAAGACACAGTCGGGCACCTAGACCTCCACGGTCCAGTTATGGGGATCCGGGATCTTCGCGTACTGGATGCCCACGATGGCGTCGTAGAGCTTCTGGGTCAACGGAGCCGTCCGGCCGCCGTTGATCACCATGCGCTGGCCTTTGTAGGCGAGCTCGCCCACGGGCGAGATGACCGCGGCGGTGCCCGTGCCGAAGACTTCCTCGAGGGTGCCCGCCTTGTGAGCCGCCACCACCTCGTCGATGGAAAGCTGCCGCTCGCTGGCCTTGACGCTCCAGTCCTCGAGGAGGGTCAGCACGGAGTCGCGGGTCACCCCCGGCAGTATCGTCCCCCCGAGCGGCGGCGTGATCACCTCGCCCCCGATCTTGACCATGATGTTCATGGTCCCCACCTCGTCGATGTACTTGCGATGGACGCCGTCCAGCCACAGCACCTGGGTGAAGCCCTCGTGCTTCGCTTCTTCGCCCGCCATCAGGCTCGCCGCGTAGTTGGCCCCCGTCTTGGCCCCGCCCAGCCCGCCGTCGACGGCACGAACGTAGCGCTCCTCGACGCGGATCTTCACGGGCGCCATGCCCTCGGGGTAGTAGGCGCCCACGGGGGAGAGGATGACGAAGTAGATGTACGACTTGGCGGGTCGCACGCCCAGGAATGCCTCGTTGGCGATGATGGTCGGCCGGACATAGAGCGAGGTGCCGAGGGCCTTGGGCACCCAGTCGCGCTCGATGCCGACGAGGGTCACGAGCGAGCGCAGGGCCAGCTCGGGATCGAGCAGAGGGATGCACATCCGGGCCGCCGAGTTGTTCATGCGCTCCACGTGCTTCTGCGGCCGGAACAGCCGGACCTTCCCGTCAACGCCGCGGAAAGCCTTGAGGCCGTCGAAAATGGCCTGGGCGTAGTGGAGGACAGCCGCCGCCGGATCGAGGGGGATGGGGGCATAGGGCTCGACCCGCGGGTCGTACCAGCCCTTCTCCTCCTGGAAATCGGCCACGAACATGTGGTCGGTGAAGACGGTGCCGAACGTCAGCTCGGAGTCTTTGGGCTTTGCCTTGTGCGTCGCTGCCTTCACCACCCTGATGGCATCGGTCATGGTGCCGCTCCTTCTAGAAGATGATCGGTTCCCGGTAGAGGCCGAAGACCTGCCGGTAGACGTCGGAGACCTCGCCCAGCGAGACGTAGTCCTTGACGGCATCCACCAGCACGGGCATCACGTTGTGGCCGCCGCGACACGCGTCGGCCAGCTGCTTGAGGCGCCTCTCCACCTTGGCCATGTCGCGCGAGGCCTTGAGCCGCCCCACGCGCTCGACCTGCTCTCCCTCCACCGCCTCGTCGAGGCGGAGGTATTCCATGGGCCGCTCCTCGGCCATCGCGTACTTGTTCACGCCGACCACGACCTTGCCCCCGCGGTCGTCGAGAAGCTGGTAGCGGTACGCGGCGTCGGCAATCTCCTTCTGCGGGTAGCCCGTGTCGATGGCGCGGATGATGCCGCCCAATTCGTCGATCGTCTTGATATAGGCCATGGCCCGCTCTTCCATCTGGTCCGTCAGCCGCTCGAGGAAATACGCCCCTCCGAGGGGATCGATGGTGAGGGGCGCCCCCGTCTCCTCGGCGATGATCTGCTGGGTCCGGAGGGCCACCGTCACCGCGTCCTCGGTGGGGAGGGCCAGCACCTCGTCGAAAGAATTGGTGTGCAGGGACTGCGCGCCGCCGAGCACCGCGGCCAGCGCCTGGATGGCCACGCGCGCGATGTTGTTGAGGGGCTGCTGCGCGGTGGCCGACACCCCGGCCGTCTGCGTGTGCGTGCGCAGGCGCATGGACTCCGCCTTCCGGGCGCCGAACCGGTCCCGCATCACCGTGGACCAGATCCGCCGGGCTGCGCGCAGCTTGGCGATCTCCTCGAAGAAGTCGTTGTGGATGTCGAAGAAGAAGGACAGGCGGGGGGCGAAGCTGTCCACGTCGAGCCCGCGCTCCGTGCAGGCCTGCACATAGCCGAAGCCGTCGGCCAAGGTGAAGGCCAGCTCCTGCACGGCCGTCGACCCCGCCTCGCGGATGTGATAGCCCGAGATGGAGACGGGATTGAACTTCGGCACGTGCTGGGAGCAGAACTCGATGGTGTCCACCACGATGCGCACCGCCGATTCGGGCGGCGAGATCCACTCCTTCTGCGCGATGAACTCCTTGAGCATGTCGTTTTGCATCGTCCCCCCGACCTTGTCCCACCCCACGCCCTGCTTGTCGGCGAGGGCAAGGTACATGGCGAGAGCCACCGACGCCGTGCAGTTGATGGTCATGGAGGTCGTGACCCGGTCGAGCGGGATGTCGCGGAACAGGGTCTCGAAATCCGCGAGGGTCGAGACGGACACGCCTTCCTTGCCCACCTCACCCCGGGCCCGCGGGTGATCGGCGTCGTAGCCCATGAGGGCGGGCATATCGAAGGCCGTGCTGAGGCCGGTCTGCCCCTGCGCGAGGAGGTACTTGAAGCGCTCGTTGGTGTCCTCGGGCCGGCCGAATCCCGCGAACATGCGCATGGTCCAGAGCTTGCCGCGATACATGGACGGGTACGGGCCGCGCGTATAGGGGAACTCGCCGGGATAGCCGAGCTTGTCCTCGTAGCGCCAGCCCGGCAGGTCCTCGGGGGTGTAGAGCGGCTCGATCGGTATGCCGGAGAGCGACTCGTAGGGAACGTCGCGCTCGGGCGAGCGGCGGACGACCGGCTCGTAGGTTTCCTTCTCCCACCGCTCCTTGCCTTCGGCCATGTCTCTCCCCCTACGTATTGGCGGCCAGCAGATGCCGCGCGATCACGAGCTTCTGTATCTGCGACGTGCCCTCGTAGATCTGGGTGATCTTGGCGTCGCGGAAGTGCCGCTCGACCTGGTATTCCTTGATGAAGCCGTAGCCACCGTGGATCTGTACGGCATCCGTGGCCACCCGCATCGCCATCTCCGAGGCGAAGAGCTTGGCCATGGCGGCCTGGGGTCCGTAGGCCTCCCCGCGGTCCTTGAGCGAGGCGGCGCGCAGAGTGAGGAGGCGCGCGGCCTCGATGCCCGTGGCCATGTCGGCCAGCATCCACTGGACCATCTGGTGCTGGCCGATAGGCACGCCAAAGCTCTTCCGCTCCCGCGCATAGGTGAGGGCGGCCTCGTAGGCGGCCACCGCGATGCCGACGGCCTGGGCGGCGATGCCGATACGGCCGCCGTCAAGGGTGGTCATGGCGATCTTGAACCCCTGCCCCTCGTCGCCCAGCCGCTGGTCGAGCGGAACGCGGCAGCCTTCGAAGAGGAGCTCGGCGGTGTCGGAGGCGCGGATGCCGAGCTTCTCCTCCGTCTTTACCACCGAGAGCCCCGGCGTGCCCTTGTCGACGAGGAAGGCGCTGATTCCGTGGTGCGCCTTGGCGCGGTCGGTCTGGGCGAAGACGAGCACCGCGTCGGCCTCCCGCCCATTGGTCACGAAGATCTTTCGCCCCTCGAGCACGTAGGCGCCGCCGTCGCGGCGGGCGAGCGTGCTCTGGTTGGTGGCGTCGGAGCCCGCCTCGGGCTCGGTGAGGGAGAAGCAGCCGAGCTTCTTTCCCGCGGCGAAGGGCGAGAGGAAGCGCCGCTTCTGCTCGTCGGTGCCGAACCTCGCCACCGGCTCGCAGTAGAGGGAATTGTTCACGGACATGATGGCCCCGTGCGACGCGCAGCCGCGCGAGACCTCCTCGAGGGCCACCGCATAGGCCACGGTATCGCCCCCGCTGCCCTCCCAGGTCTCGGGCACCGCGATGCCCATAAGGCCGAGCTCGCCCATGCGGCGCACGGTGGCGAGCGGGAAGCGGGCCTCGCGGTCGATCGCCTCGGCGATCGGACGAACTTCTTTCTCCGCGAAGTCTCGCGCCACCTGCTGGATCATGCGCTGCTCGTCTGTCAAGTCGACCTGCATTGCCCTCGTCCCCGATGAGCCTCCGCGACCGCCGCGCGACGCGGCCTCGCCCTATTTCTCCAGGAGCTTCTTGAATTCCTTCTCCAGCAACGGCGCGACCTCGAACAGATCCCCCACGATGCCGTAGTCGGCGATCTTGAAAATGGGGGCCTCGGGATCCTTGTTGATGGCGCAGATCACCTTGGACGTCCGCATGCCCGCCAGGTGCTGGATGGCGCCCGAGATACCGAAGCCGAGATAGAGCTTGGGCGAGATGGTGCGTCCCGTCTGGCCGATCTGGAAGCGGTGAGGCCGCCATCCGGCGTCCACCGCGGCGCGGGAGGCACCCACGGCGGCGCCGATCACCTTGGCCAGCGATTCCAGGATGACGAAGTTCTCCGGCCCCTTGAGCCCGCGTCCGCCGGAAACGACGATCTCCGCTTCGGCCAGCTCGGGCAGACCTGTGGACGACTCCTCGCGGCGCTCCACGAGACTCATCGCGGCGCCGGGCAGCGTCACCGCCGGCTTCTCCACCGTCGCCGCCGCCCCCGGCTGGGGGTCGGCGGGCTTGAACACGTTCGGCCTGAGCGTGGCGAGCCAGGGCGTCTTGGCCCACGTCATCTTCGCCAGGAGCTTGCCTGCATAGACTGGCCGCGTGGCCACCAGCTTGCCGTCCTCGAGGGACAGGGCCATCGAGTCCGCGGAGATCCCCGCACCCAGGCGCGCGGCCAAGCGAGCCATGACCTCGCGCTGCCGCGTCGTCACCGCGCCGAATATGGCCTGCGGCGATTCCTTCTGCACGAGCTCGGCCAGCACGGGCGCCCAGACCTCCCCCCGATAGGGAGCGAAGGCGGCATTCTCGGCGAGGAGAAGGCGCTTGGCACCCCACTCTCCGAGCTGCTTGATACCGGCCTCGGTGGCCTTGTCGGTCAGCCACACCGCTTCGACTTGAGCACCCGTCTGCGATGCGAGCCGTCCCGCCTCGCCCAGCACCTCGGCCATCACCTTCTTCGGATTGCCCTGCCGGTCGTCTTCAACCACGCACCAAAAAGCGCCAGCCATGAATGTGACCTCTCCCGTGTGAAGGTTCTAGGATGTGATCCGTGAGCTAGATGGCCTTGGCGTCCTCGCGGAGGGCGCGGACGAGCTCCTTGGCGGCATCGGCGGCCTCGCCGGGAATGATGCGTCCCGGCGGTCGCGGCGGGAGCATCTCGAGCTTCACCACCGAGAGGGCGGGCGTCTCCGCGGAGAGACCGAGGTCACCCGCCTTGACGTCCTTCACCTCTTTCTTCTTGGCGCCCATGATGCCTTTGAGGGTCGGGTAGCGTGGCTCGTTCAGCCCCTTCTGAGCCGACACCACCGCCGGCAAGGGCAGATCGAAGAGCTCGAGCCCACCCTCGACCTGCCGGCCGACGCGAATGGCCTTGCCCGCCTCGTCGACGGCCTCCTCCATGATCCACGAGGCGCACGGCCAACCCAGCAGCTCGGCCACGGCCGCGCCCACCGCGCCCATGTCGTCGTCGATGGCCTGGCGTCCGAAGAGGGCGAGGGCGGGCTGCTCCTGCTTGATCACCGCGGCCAGAGCGCGGGCCGTGATCAGGGTATCCGCCTGCTCCCACGCCGGATCGAGGAGGTGGATGGCGCGATCCGCGCCCATGGCTAGGCAGGAGCGCAGTGCCTCTTTCACCCGGTCGGGGCCGAGAGACACCGCCACCACCTCGCCCTGGCCGCGCTTCTCCTTGATCCGCAGCCCCTCTTCCAGCGCGAACTCGTCGTAGGGAGAGACGATCCAGGTGATGCCGGCGGTGTCGATGGCCTTCGGATCCGAGCCGATCTTGACCTGGGTCGCCGTGTCGGGCACTTGCTTGATCATCACGAGAATCTTCATGCCGTAACGCTCCTGTCGTAGTGGAGTTGGCGCGTGATCCGGAAGCGGTCGCCCGGGATGAATACCCGGTCGTACACGATGGGCCGCGACTCGGCATCGGCCGAGACACGGTCGGAGCGGAAGCAGGGAGCGCCGGGAGCGCAGCCGAGCTCGCGCGCGGCGCGGGCGGGCAGTGTCTCGGCGGAGACGGTCTCGCGTGCGCCCCTGATCTCGATGCCGAGCTTGAACGACAACACCTGACGCAGCGGCGTGACGGCGAGGTCGGCCTTGGCGACTTCCTCCCCGAGCGCGGCGGAGAGGTGCGAGATCTGGAAGCTCGTGGGGCGCCCATCCACCAGCCGGAGGCGCTCGAGCGCGAAGACCCGGGCGCCGGGCTCGAGGCCGAGTTCGCGAGCGGCGTGGCGATCGGCGGGGCCGAAGTGGCTGCGGAGGAAGCGCGTCGCGACGTCCTCGCCGACGGCGCTCAAGTCACCGGCGAAAGCGCGGAAGTTGAGAATGTCGTAGTCGACGGACGGGAGCGCCACGAACGTGCCGAGCCCGTGCCGCCTCATGATGAGCCCTTCGCGCTCCAGCACCTCGAGCGCCTGGCGGAGGGTCATGAGGGTGACGTCGAAGTCCTCGGCGAGGCGTCGTTGATTGTCGAGGCGCGCGCCGGGCGCGATGTCACCGGAGCGTATGCGATCGCGCAAGGCCTGGGCGATCTGATGATACCGGGGCATCCGAGCTCTCACGCCGGCGGCTCTCCCATTCGGTGTTCTAGAACTCTGGTGGCCGCTCAACGCGGCTGTCGAGCTCAGAGACGGGATTCCAGCAGGAACAATCGGCAGTTACGGCAACCACGAGCATTGTAACCGGCCTCGTGCTCCCCGGTCAATGGGGAGCCCAGCGGCCCCTATTCGCCAGTGGCCCCTATTCGGTGGTGAGGCGCTCCGAAAGGGCGATCAGCCCCTCCAGCTTCTTCGAGGCGGCGCCCGAGTCTATCGACCGCGCGGCCAGCGCCACGCCGTCCTTGAGATCGTGCGCGAGCCCACCCACGAGGAGAGCCGCGGCGGCGTTCATGAGCACGATATCGCGGCGCGGCCCCGGCTCGCCGGAGAGGATCTGGCGAATGATCTGGGCGTTTTCGGCGCGATCGCCCCCTCGGAGATCCTGGATCGAGGCGCGGACTATGCCGAAGTCTTCGGGCCGAACCGTGGAGTTCCGCACCGTCCCCTCGCGCACCTCGGAGATGCGGCTCGGCCCGGTGTTCGAGATCTCGTCGAGCCCATCGGCCCCGTGGACGACGAAGGCACGCATGGTGCCGAGGTCGGCGAGAACCCGCGCCAGCGGCTCCGTGAACGATTCCGAGGAGACGCCGATCACCTGGGCGTTGGCGCCCGCAGGATTGGTGAGCGGTCCGAGCAGATTGAAGACGGTGCGCACACCCATGTCGCGCCGCGCGGTCATGACGTGCTTCATCGCGGTGTGCAGGAGCGGGGCGTAGAGGAACCCGATGCCGATCTCTTCCACGCAGCGGGCGATCTTGGCCGGGCTCAGCTCGATCTTGATGCCGAGCGTCTCCACCACATCCGCCGAGCCACAGAGCGACGACATCGAGCGGTTGCCGTGCTTGGCGACCCTGAGCCCCGCCCCCGCCACCACGAAGGCCGTGGCGGTGGACACGTTGAAGGTGCCGGAGGCGTCGCCGCCCGTGCCCGCGGTGTCGATCAGCATTTCGCGGTCGGTGCCGGTGGCCCCCACGAGCTCGCTCCCGCGCGTGCAGACCTTGACGACCTTCTGGCGCATCACCTGGGCGAAGCCGATCAGCTCCTCGACGGTCTCGCCCTTCATCCGGAGGGCGGTGAGAAAGGCGGCGATCTGCGCGTCGGTGGCGGCGCCGGACATGATCGCCTCCATGGCCCCCGCCGCCTCGATGCGGGAGAGGTCCTTGCGCTCCACGAGCGCCCGTATGGCCTCGGTGATGATGGGACTGGTCACGGGCGCATCCGTTCGGGCTCGCCGCGCGGCCGTATCGTGGAGGCGGCTTCGAGCACATCGCCGATGTTGATGGGCTTGGCGAGAACCATGCTCACGCCGCTCGCCTCCAGCTCCTCCGCCGACACCTCGACCGCGAAGCCGCTGACGAGGACCACGGGCAGGCCGGGGGCGGTGGTGCGCACGGCGCGCGCCAGCTCCCAGCCGGTCATGCCGGGCATGGACAGATCGGTGAAGACCAGGTCGAGCGACTCCGTCTGCACGTGCTTGAGGCCTTCGTAGGCGTTCCGCGCCACCACCACGCTGTGCCCCGCCGATCGGAGCACGTCGGCGAGCATGTCGCCCACGCTCTCCTCGTCGTCCACGACCATGCAGCGCAGGGGCGCCGCCTCCGGCAATTCCTCTGCGTGGGGAACCGGCGCCTCCGAGACGGCGCAGATCGGGAAGAGCATGATGAAGGTCGTGCCCTGTCCTTCCTCGCTTTCCACCGCGATGGTCGCTCCGTGGCGTGACAGGATGCCGTAGGTCATGGAGAGGCCGAGTCCCGTCCCCTTCGGCCCCTTGGTCGAGAAGAAGGGGTCGAAGATCTTGCCGCGAACGGCCTCGGGAATGCCCACCCCCGTGTCGGAGACCCGGAGCTCGATGGATTCCCCGCGCTGCGCGGTGCCCAAGGTGAGCGTCCCCCCATGCGGCATGGCGTCCACCGCGTTCAGGATGAGGTTGGTCATCACTTCCCGCAATTCGGCGGGGTCGCCCATGGTCTTCGGCAGATCGGGGGCGAGCTCGGTGACGGCCTGAATGCTCACTCCCCGCCGCGGCGGCTCGAGCCGCCACGAGGATTCCGTCAGCTCGAGCGCCTCGCGCACCACGCGGTTCAGATCCAGGGCCACCGACGGCTGGTCCCGGCGTATGCGGGTGAACTCCTGGAGCCGCCGGACCGTCTTCGCCCCATCCTCCGCCGATCGCTCGATGATCTGCAGCCACTGGCGCGACTTCGGATCGGCCACCCGGTGCAGGAGGAGCTGGGCGCGGCCAAGGATGGCGGCGAGGAGGTTGTTGAAGTCGTGGGCCACGCCCGAGGCCATCTCGCCGAGGGCGCGGAGCTTCTCGCTGCGTACGAGCTGGTCCTGGGCCTGAGCCAGATCCTCGTAGGCGCGCGTGCGGTCGTGGAAGAGGCGCGCGCTGCGCAGGGCGAGGGCGGCCAGCCCCGCGATGTTGGTGAGCACCCTTTCGTCGGCGGCCGTAAAGGGCCTCTCCGCGCTGCGCAGGCGCACTCGGCGGCATAGTCGTCCGTGCGAATCGTGCGGCCCGAAGCGGCGACGATACTCATCAGTCCAACCCGGCCGGTGATCGAGGTCCGATTTAGCTGGGTGTCCCGAATGCCGTTTTGCATGCGCAGGATCGGCACGAGCTCCGAGGTGGCCTCGTCGACGAGGGCGAGGAAGATGTGCCGGGTGTCGATGAGCCGCGCCACCTGCTTCTGGATCGCCTCCACCACATCCTCCTGGCGCAGCTGTCCGGTCACGGTGCGCGAGAGATCGTGGAGCACCGAGAGCTCGGAGAGCAGGGCTTCCGTTTCCTCGAGACGAAGCCGGGTCTGACGCGTCAGGTTCGCGTTGTCCATGAACAGGCCGAGCTGGGCGGCCACGCCCTCGATCAGGCGGGTCTCCTGCGAGGTGAACTGGCGCCCGGCCCCGGACCAGACGAGGAAGATTCCCCCCACTGCCTCGCCGCGGGCGAGCGCGGGAGCGAAGAGGACCGCGTGCGAGCCCACGCTCTCGAAGAGCTTGACGTCGATGCGCGGATCGTTCTTCACGTCGGCGGACCACGCGGCGCGCCCTTCTTGCCACAGCCGCCAGATCGCCGACATGCGCTCGAGCTCCAGGGGATGCTCGAGGAAGACGCGCATCAGATCCTTGGGCACGTGCCAGCCCGCCGCGGGGAGGAGCAGCCGCTTGTCGGGCGACAGCGTATAGACGCCCACCATGTCGGCACGGAAGGCGCCGCCGACCTCTCGCGCGACCCGCCGCAGGGCCTCGCCGCCACCTTCGGGCTCAGAGAGGGCCCTGCTCACCGCGAGCAGGGTGGTCGCCTCCTGCAGCCGCTCCTGCACGAGGCTGTAGAGGCGCTGGTTCTCGAGGGCCAGCGCCACCTGGTTGCCGATGGCCATGCCGAGATCCTGCTGCCACGGCTCGAATGGCGTGACGCGCTCCGTGTAGTCGAGCGTCATCACCCCGATGACCTCGTCCAGCCGGATGAGCGGCACGACCATGTAGGACTTGAGGTGGAAGGCCTCGATCCAGGCGCGCGGGATGAGATCGGTTTCCGAGGCATCGGGGACGATCACCGGCCGGCGCGTCTCGATGGCCTGGGCGTGGATCGGCACCTGCCGCGGCACATCGTCCACCATCGCCTCGAAGGCCGCCCACAGCACGGGCTGCCGGCGCCCGTCGGCGAACTGGGACATGAGCGGTATCACCCGGTCGCCCTCCCAGCGCTCGAGGCTGCAGCGGTCCACGCGGCAGACCTGGGCAATCCGCTGGGCCACCTCTTTCAGCATGCGTCGAGGCTCGAGGGTGGTGTTCAGGATCTCTGCCACGCCGAGAAGGGCCCGCGTCTGCTCGAGGCGCTGGGCGGTCTGGGCATAGAGGCCGGCATTGCGAATGGCCACGGCGGCCTGGGCCACGAAGCTTTCCAGCAGCTCCTTCTCGTCGGCCCCGAAAGTGAACGGCGCTCGGCCGCACAGTGAGAGCACGCCCAGCAGCTGGTCCTGAAGCTGAATCGGCACCCCGAGAAAGCTTCTGAGACCGTGCTCCAGCCACCACGATTCCGCGAGTACTCTCGAATCGCCGAGCATGTCAGGCACGGACAGCGCCTCGCGCGCACGCGCGACCCAGCCCATGGCGCCCTGCCCGAAGTTGGTGGACCGGAGCGGGTAGGCCGCTCCCATGGCCTCGTCCGAGAATGCCCGGACGCGGAGGGTCTCCGTGTCGGCATCGGCGACCCACACCGACACCACCGGCACCCCCATGAGAGCCGCCGCTGCGCGCGCGATACCCGCCAGCACTTCGTCCGTGTCGAGCGAGGAGGAGACGAGCTGGTTCAAGCGCGCGAGCGAGCGCAGCCTGCGCTCGCGCACCTCGGCCGCCTCGAAGAGGCGAGCATTGTCGAGGGCCACCACGAGCTGGCTCGCCACCGTGGACAGGTACTCGATCTCCGCCTGGGTGAAGCGATGACCGGTCTCGTGATACACGGCGAGCGTGCCAAACGGCTCGTCGCGCATGAGGGGCAGGGCCAAGGCGGCGCGCTCGCCGTAGCCCACTATGCGCTCGCGGGTGTCCGGCCGCAGCTGGATCTGGGAGTCGCCGACGACGTCGGGCGTCCACACGGGCCGGCGCTCGACAAAGGCGAGACCGGACACCCCCTCGCCCGGCTCGACGAGCGGAGGTCCGGGGAACACCTCCGATGCTCCCGAATGACGGGCCATGCGCAGCATGCCGAGGTCCGGATCGTGCAAGTGCACGGCGGCCGCGGCCACTCCCAGCGTCTCGCGCGTCTGGGCGGTCACGATGTCGAGGATGCGACCGGCGTCGACGGTGGACACGAGGGTGCGCCCCATCTCGGCCAGCGCGCGCATGCGATCGGCCTGCTGCGACGCCTCCCGGTACAGCCGGGCGTGCTCGATGGCGACGGCGGCCTGACCGGCGAAGGCTTCGGCGACGTCCTGGTCGCGGCGACTGAAGGCCCGCCGCGCGCGAAAGGTAAGCGCTCCGATGATGCGCTCACCGAAGCGCAGAGGCAGGCCCATGTAGTGCGTGTAGCCGAGGATGCGGTCGGCGGCGAGATGCTCGGGGGCCATTCCGAAGAGCGTGTCGAGGGGCCCGATAATGGCTATGCCTTCGGCCACCACGCGTCCCGCCAGGCTCTCTCCCACCTTGATGCGTGCCTTCAGCATGGTGGCGGGAGCGGAGCCGGCCAGACCCGCCACCACCAGCTCGTCGCCCTCGAGCAGGCGGAATCCCGCATTGTCGAGGTCGAGCAGCCGCATGGCCTCTTCGGCCACGCTGGTCAGCAGCGTATCGGTCGAGGCGAGCAGGCCGATCTTCTTGTTGACTTCCAGCAGAGCGGTGAGGGAGGCGCGGCCGCTTCGCTCGTCGGCGAAGAGACGGGCATTGTCGATGGCGATGGCCGCCTGGCCGCCCAGAGCGGTCATCACTTCGATCTCCGCCTTGGAGACCGGATGCGGCTGCCACCAGTAGACACTCAGTCCGCCATACGGCTCTCCCTTGATGAAGATGGGCACCGAGAGCACGCCGCGGTACCCTTCGCGCTCCACGAGAGTGCGCGTGTCGGTGGACAACTCCATGGTGGGGTCGCTGAGAATGTCCGCCGTCCAGACGGGAGCCCGCTCTCGCATGGCGCGGCCGGCCGTACCCTCGCCGAGACGGACGCGCAGGCCGTGCAGGAAGTCACTCGACACGCCGGAGGCCCGCACATACGTCAGGTAACCCGGCGACTCCAGGTCAGGACGGAAGATTCCCGCCGCGCGCGCTCCCGTGAGCATCTGGCATCGCTCCACGATGGAGTCGAGAATCTGGTCAAGCTCGAGCGAGGAGGTGAGGGCCACGCTCACCTCGAAGAGGGCGCGGTAGTGCGCGGCGTTCTGCTGCGCCTCGCCGAAGAGCTGGGCATTGTCGATCGCGATGGCGGCGTGGCTCCCGAAGGAGAGGAGGAGATCCAAGTCTCCGGGGGCGAAGGTGTGGCGCGTGCGCGTGAACACGTTCAGCACGCCGACGAGGCGCTCGCGCAGAAGGAGGGGAACGGACACCGCCGACACGAAGCCCTGCGCTCTAACCCACGGCAGGCCGATCACCCCGGGCTCCGCTTCGATCACGTCCACGATCATGGGCACGCGGCTGACCGCGGTCCGCCCGGTTATCCCCTCGCCCAGGCCGACGCTGGCCACGCGCTCGGAGTGCGCGCTGGCGAGCATGCCCGCCTCCGCGCAGAAGCGCAGCCGATCCTCTTCGGCGATGGCCAGCCGCGCCGCGCCGTCCGGTACGAGCCCTTGCGCGACGTCCACCACGGTCTTCAGCACGTCCTCGAGGGAGCGGGCGGCCGTGAGCGTTTTGGCGATGCGGGCGAGTAGCTCGAGCCGTCGGCTCTGCTCCTGCATTTCGGCGAGGAGCAGTGAGCGCTCGACGACCTGGCCGATCTGGTGGGCGACCGCCTCGAGCACCTTGACCTCTTCCGGCAGGAATTCGCGCTGCTCCTGGGAGATCAACGACATGACCCCCCAGGTGCGTCCCTTCACGGGTATGGGCAGCGCGAGCTGCGTGCGGTGAGCACGGACCGCCTGGAGCCGGGTGAGGTTGGGATCGCTGATGGACGACGGATCGATTTGCGTGACGATGACCCGTCCCGTGCGGGCCGCCTCTCCCACGAAGGTGCCCGTCACCGGCCTCACGCGGATCTGCGCCGCGAACTCCGGGGTGAGGCCACGCTGCGCGATGAGGGTCACCGTGCCGTCAGACGGATCGAGCTGATGCACGCCCCCCACATCCATCTGCGCGAGAGACCGGACGACATCCAGCATCTCGCCCGCGGTGGCGACCACATCGGCCGAGCGGCCCATGCTGAGCGCGACCGCATTGAGCGCCTCGAGCTCGCGATTGCGCCGCGTCAGCTCGGGATTCACGTCGGTCCCGGCCGCGGAGCCCGGCCAGCCCCGGCCCCCCGGCTCACCCCCGCGATTGAGCAGCAGGGCGGCCCCTGCGCCGCCGAGCGCGCACACGGCGAGGGCGACCAGTGAGAGGTTCAGCGCCTTCCGGCGCCCTTCGCTTCCATCGGCGACGACCACCCAGAGCCGTCCCGGCCCCGCCACCGTCACCTCACTCGCAGGCCGAACGAGAAAGTCGCGCCCGTCTTCGAGGCGCAGGCTGCCCGAGGCCGTGGCCTTCGCCCATTCTGCCGCCGAAGCCTGAAGAGTCGAGACAATCGGGCGTCCCTGGTCGAGGAAGACCATGCCGGGCCGATCCGGGACGCCGGGCAAGAGGGGCACGACACTTTCGAGACGCCGCGCGAGGACCACGAAACCCAGTACCCCCGCTTGGCCGGGCTCGCCGTGCCTCGTCACGGGCACCGCGGCGACCACGTACGGGTGGCCGTTGAGGACGGTCAACCCCGCCGGTGAGGAGCTGAGGGCGGCGGGATTGGGAATCAGCGCGGGAGGCGTCGCGGGCACTTGGAGGAGCGCCGCGCCCGAGGCGTCGAGGAGGATCACCAGATCCGCCACCCGCTCGAGGGTGAGATCGGCGAGCCGGGGAGAGACGCCGCGGGCCACCACCGCCCAATCGGTTCTGGCGACGCCTTCGACGAGGGCGGGATCTCGCGCGAGCAGCCGCCCTTCACGCCGCAGCGCGGCGTGCGTCTCGCTGAGGAGGGCCGTCACCGCCTCCTGTGTGCGCGCGGCAACCGCCTCCCGCGACATCGCGAGCTGCCGCCGGGCGATCGCCGCTCCGCCGATACCTACGGCGGAGAGTGCGAGCACTCCCAGCGCGACTGCGAAGAGCAGGCTCCGTGTCGAAGGACGCATGAAGGAACCGGGGTCGATCATACCCGGTCACGACCAGCATATGCAGAACCCCCCTCGAGGGCAACTTTCCCGACACTTTGTACAGGCGCGCACGTATGAAAAGGGGGCGAAGTCGACGGTCCCGTCCGGATGCGGCTCTCGGCCGCCCGAACAGGCGCCTAGAGGCCCAGGTACGCCTGCTTGATGTGGGGGCTGGCGAGCAGGCTGTCGCGGCCACCCTCGAGGGTGATGCGGCCGTTCTCGAGCACGTATCCGCGATGGCAGAGCTGCAAGGAGCGGAGGACGTTCTGCTCGACGAGGAGAATGGTGAGCCCGCCCACATTGATGCGCTGGAGATCGTCGAAGATCGTGCGCACCACCACGGGCGCGAGCCCCAGGCTCGGCTCGTCCAGCATGAGGAGCCGGGGCCGCGCCATGAGTCCGCGGCCAATGGCGCACATCTGCTGCTCCCCGCCCGACAGCGTCCCTGCCAGCTGCCCTTGCCGCTCCCCGAGCCGCGGGAAGAGGTCGAACACCCACGCCAACGTCTCGGTCCGCCCACGCCGCGCCTCGAGGGAGCGCGCGCCGACCTCGAGGTTTTCCCTCACGGTCATGGTCGGGAAGAGCTGGCGACCCTCCGGCACATGCGCGATGCCGCGAGCCACGACGTGCGAGGAGGTGAGACCGTCGACGCGCTCACCCGCGAACTCGATGCGGCCGCCCCGGAGCGGCAGGAGTCCCGAGATCGCGCGCAAGGTCGTGGTCTTCCCCGCCCCATTGCCACCGATGAGGGCCACCGTCTCGCCTTCGCGCACTTCGAGCGAGGCCTCGTGCACGGCGGTCATGTCGCCATAACCGACCTGTACGGCCTCAAGCTTGAGGAGGATGGACATACTCTTCTCCGAGGTAGGCCTCGACGACGCGGCGGTCGGCCGCGACCTCGCGCGGCGTGCCCGACGAGATCTTCTCGCCGAACGAGAGCACGACGATCCGATGTGAGAGCGACATCACCGCGCGCATATTGTGCTCGGTCAGGAGCACGGAGATGCCTTCCGCGTTGATGCCGGCGACCAGCCGCACCATGGCATCGATCTCGGTGGCATTGAGCCCGGCCATGACCTCGTCGAGCAAGAGCAGCGATGGCTCGGTGGCGAGGGCGCGCGCGAGCTCGAGCCGCTTGCGGTCGGCCAAGGTGAGCCCGCCCGCTCGTGCTTCCGCCCGGGCGCCCAGCCCTACGCGCTCGACCACTGCGCGGGCGGAGTCGAGGGCCTGGGCCATGCCCGAATGGCGTGCGAGGGCGGCGACTTTCACATTGTCGACGACAGAGAGCAGCGGGAATGGGCGCACGATCTGGAACGTTCTGGCCATGCCGAGGCGGCAGAGCTCGTGCGGCTTGAGCCCGACCACGTTTCGCCCGCCGAAGCGTATCTCGCCTCGGTCGGGGCTGAGGAATCCCGAGAGCAGGTTGAACACCGTGGTCTTCCCTGCTCCATTGGGCCCGATCAGTCCCAGCATCTCTCCCTTGGCCAGGGAAAGATCCAGCCCGTTCACGGCGAGCAGACCACCGAAGCGCTTGGTGAGTGCGGAGACGTCGAGAAGACTCATGCCGGACGCCGCCGGGCGAGGCGGAGAAGCGCCGGGTACGCGCCCTGGGGCAGGAAGAGCACCACCGCGATCAGGAGCACGCCGTACACGATGAGATGAAGGCCGTTCCATCCGCCCTGGGCGAAGTAGGTGCGCGAGATCTCGGCGAGAGGGCTCAGGATGAAGGAGCCCAGGATGGGGCCCATCACGGTGCCCGCCCCGCCCACGATGGGCCGAATGATGATCTCGACGGAGAGCGGGATCCCGAAGACCGCGTTCGGCTGGAGCGAGAAGAGATAGAAGGCGTAAAAGGTGCCGCCGACGCCGGTGAGGAAGGACGAGAGGACCATGGCCTGCATCTTCACGCGGAGGGTATCGACGCCGAGGGCCTCGCATGCGCTCTCGTCCTGCCGAATGGCCGTGAGGTACGCGCCGAAGCGGTGGCGCTCGATGGCCCGGACCACCGCGGTGGCGAGCAGCATGAGGGCGAGGGCGACGTAGTAGTAGGCACGGTTGTCCTGGAACTGGAACTGCCGCGGGTTGCCCGTGAAGGTGATGTAGAGGCCGAGAGCTCCTCCCACCGCATCGACATTCAGAGCGATGACGCGGCAGATCTCGGCGAAGGCCACCGTGAGCAGGACGAAGTAGAAGCCGCGCAGCCCGAAGCGGAAGCCGAGATAGCCGATCACCGCCCCGAGGACGGCGGCGAGCGCCCCGCCGACCCACATGCCGATCCAAGGGCTGAGCCCGGCGTGGGCGGAGAGGAGGGCTGCCGCATAGCCGCCGATGCCGACGAATGCCGCGTGCCCGGCGGAGAGCTGCCCGGCGTAGCCGCCCACGATGTTCCAGGCCTGGCCGAGGTAGGCATAGAAGAAGATGAAGATCATCACCGTGATGAGGTACGAGCCGGCGAACCACGGGAGGACGGCGAGGATGGCCACCGCGAGCAGGATCAGGAGCTTCATGTCGGGGCTCAGCCCGCGATCTTGCCGAAGAGGCCGGCGGGGCGGAAGAGCAGGATAGCGATGAGGAGACCGAAGCTCACCAGCTCTTTCATCGAGGGCGAGAGGAAGACGGCGCCCATCGACTCGGCGACCGAGACGAGGATGCCGCCGACGAAGGCCCCGGGAAGACTTCCCATCCCCCCGATGATGACGATGTTGAACGAGGTGACGGACAGCCCGAGGCCGCTCGTGGGTTGAAAGGGCAGGATGGGCGAGACGAGCGCCCCCGCCGCCCCCACACAGGCCGCCCCCACTCCGAACGCGGCCGCGTACACCTTGCGCACGTCCGTGCCGATCACGCGCGCGCCGTACGGATTGTCGGCGGCCGCGCGCATGCTCCGGCCGAGGTCGGTGCGCGCGAGGAACAGCCAGAGGGCGGCCGTGAGCGCCATGGCCAGACCGAAGGTCACGAGACGCGCCACGTCGACGAAAATCGGGCCGATCCACACCGTGGCCTGGGAGAGCGGCGAGCGCACGCGCGCCGGATCGGGGCCGAAGGCGACCAGCGCGGCATTCTCCAGGACGAGGGCGACGCCGAGCATGAGGAGGATCTGCATCTCGTGGGGAGCGTCCACGATGCGCTCGACGAGGCCTCGCTGGATCATGAGGCCGAAGAGAAACAGGGCGGCGGCGCAGACGATGAAGCCCACATAGGGATCGATGCCGGCCCGGGCCGAGAGCAACCAGGCAAGGTACATGCCCCAGACCATCATGTCGCCGTGGGCGAAGTTGACGACGCGCATCACCCCGAAGATCAGGGTGAGGCCGACCGCCATCAGGCTATACACGCCGCCGAAGAGGAAGCCGCTGAGCAGGCCCTGTCCGACAAGCGTCAGGTCCACCCTACCGTCGCTCCGGCCTGGGCCCGCCTGCGGTCAACGCTTGGGGCGAGGGAAAACGAGCTTCTCGGCGGCGACGTCCTTCGGCCAGACCACGACAGGCTTCTGGCCGAGGATCTGGATCATGGCCGGGATGGCGTTGGGGTTGTCGCCGATCTCGTTGAACATGACCGGTCCCCCGTAGACCATCAGGCCGCCCGTGAAACGTGTCTTCTTGAGAGCATCCACCACGATGTCGGGATCCGTGGACTTGGCCCGCTCGATGGTATCGGCGAGGACGAAGATCCCGTCGTAGGAGTAGCCGGAGTTGGTGTCGAATGTCTTGCCGCCAGAACGCTTGACGTACTCCTCGGATACCTGCCGCGTGCGTGGATTCTTGAAGTTGGGCCACGGATTGCTTGCCATCACGTACTCGAGGTTCTCCTTCAGCGCGGCGATCTGCCCCGCTTCGTAGAGGCCGGGGCTGCCCGGGCCCACGATGCCCATGATGTCGAGACGCTGTTTGGCGATCTCCGGCAGGAGGAGCTGGGCGCTGGCCGGCCGGGTGATGGGGGCAATGACGTCGGGCTTGGCGGCCTTGGCGCGCGAGACCTCCGTCGAGAGATCCGACGGCGGCTCGGGCCACGAGATGACTTCGACGATCTCCCACGACGGATTCGCGGCCTTGTGCGCGGCCTGGAAGCCCCGAGCCTGGTTCTGGCCGAAGAGGTCGTTGGCGTGCATGACCACCACGCGCTTGGGCGAGATACCCGCCTCCTTGAAGATCTCCGTGAAGTACTGGACCGCGCGCTGACCGAAGAGCGTGCCCGTGGGGAAGTTTCGGTAGACGTACTGGACCTTCTGCTGCCCGTCCCGCACCGACTTGGCGACGTTGGCGGTGATCGGATCGGCCGCCGAGATGTCCACGAGGAATGGCATACGGCGCTGCTGGGCCACGGGGACCACGGCCGCCGTGTCGCCCGAGTTGAAGGTGCCCATGAGGACTTGCGCTCCCGCATTGATCAGGCGCTCGGCCTCGGCCCGCGCAACGTCGGCCTTCGTCTGGGTGTCGCCCAGGATCAGCTCGATCCTGGCTCCGCCCAGCGACTTGATGCCTCCGGCCGCGTTGACGGCGTCGGCCGCCATCTGGGCGCCGAGACGGCACGCCTGGCCGGGCTCGGCCAGGGGACCGGTCACACAGTGCAGCGCGCCGATCTTGACAGTCGGAGCCTGCGCGCGCAGGACAGCCGGGAAGCCCGCGACCACGGCCGTGCCGGCCGCCGCCCCCGCGCTCTTGAGGAAGGTCCTGCGATCGGTGTTCCTTGGCCGGCGCCCCAGAGTCATCGTTGGCTCCTTTATTGTTCATCCTCAACATGCTTTCGCATGTTGACCGTGGTCCTCTCGGGTTAGATCAATCGTGGGTGCGGCTGGCTATCGTGTTGACCGTGGTCTCGTCGGGGTTAGGTCAATCGTGGGGGCTGACGCTGTTGGGCTAGATGAGCCGTGCGAGCTGCCGGCCGCGCAAGGGTCACTTTCGTGTGGTTACTTGGCGCTGTAGTCGTAGAAGCCGCGGCCGCTCTTTCTGCCGAGCCGGCCGGCCATGACCATGCGCTTCAGGAGCGGCGGCGGAGCGTAGCGGGGCTCGCGGAACTCCTCGAACATCACCTCGGCCACGAACATAGTGGTGTCGAGCCCGACCAGATCGAGGAGGGTGAAGGGCCCCATGGGATATCCGCAGCCGAGCTTCATGGCCTGATCGATGTCCTCGAGGGTGGCGAGCCCGCCTTCGTAGACGCGAATGGCATCGAGGAGATAGGGCACGAGCAGTCGGTTGACGATGAAGGCGGTGGAGTCCTTGGCCAGAACAGGCACCTTGCCCACGGCCTGCACCCACTCATACGCGGCCTTCACGGACGCGTCGTCGGTCAGAATGGATCGCACCACCTCGACCAGCTTCATAAGGGGCACGGGATTGAAGAAGTGAAGTCCCAGCACCTGCCCCGGCCGCTTGGTGGCGGCGGCCATGGCGGTGACATTGCACGAAGAGGTATTGGAAGCGAGGAGCGCGTCGGGCCGGCAGATGGCGTCGAGCTTCGCGAACGTCTCGTTTTTCATTGCCTGGTTCTCGGTGATGGCCTCGATGACCAGATCGCAGTCCTTGAGGTCGTCGAGCTGCGTCGAGCCCTTGAGGCGACCCAGCGTCTCCTCCTTGGCGCGCTCGTCGACCTTCGCCTTGGCGACCAGGCTCTCGAGGCTCTTGCGTATCACGCCGAGGCCCTTGTCGAGAAATGCCTGGTTGGCTTCGATCACCACGGTGGGAAAGCCTGCCTGCGCCGACACCTGCGCGATGCCGGAGCCCATGAGCCCGCATCCGATCACCCCGACCTGCTTGATGGCCATGCCCGAGCGACCTCCTTGGACGATCTGCGGATTGTGGCGCGATGCGCCGGCGGGACTACTTGCGGCCGCGGCCCGGCAACGAGCGCAGAGCCATCATCTCGTGCTCGATATCGCCAGGCGGGCACGGGTTTCGGATGGTCACGGTCATCCCCGCGGCCTCGGTGCCATAGCGAACCGATCCATCGGGCATCACCTGTCCCTCGGAGCGGACAGGCCGAACCGACGTTGCATCGGGGCGGAGCATCTCCCGCATCACCGCCTCCGGCTTCTCGGCCGGCTTCGAAAGCATCTGTAGGATCATGGGGGCGTTGAGGCCCTGACGCACTTCGTCAGCGGCGGCAGGCGCGGACATGCCTGCGGCCAGAATGCCGGCGCTCAGCGATGCACCCACCCACGCGAATACCGCCTGCCTGATCATGATCCTTGCCCCCATCATAGCCGTATCGCTCCCTCCGCACTCCAGGAAACGATGCCGCGGGTCAGTCGTACCGGATGAGGGACTCGACGCGGTACCCCTTCAGCCGCTCGCGCCCCTTGAGAAATGCCAGCTCGATCAGGAAATCGCAGGCCACGACAGAGCCGCCCAGTCGCTCGATGAGGCGCAGCGTGGCCGCCATGGTCCCGCCCGTGGCGAGCAGGTCGTCCACGGCGAGGACCTGCTGCCCTCTGCCGATGGCGTCTTGATGAATGGCCAGCACGTCCCGCCCATACTCGAGCGCGTACTCCTCCTCGATGACCGGGCCAGGAAGCTTGCCCTTCTTGCGCACCGGCACGAAGCCGGCGCCCAGCTGCTGGGCCAGGGCCCCGCCGAAGATAAAGCCTCGCGATTCGACGCCCACCACCACGTCTACCTTGGCCGACCGGTACCTGGCCGCCAGATGGTCGATCACCGAGGCCCATGCCGAGCCATCCTTCAGGAGCGTGGTGATGTCCTTGAAGAGAATGCCTTCGGTTGGGAAGTCCTTGATATCGCGGATCTTTGCCGTGAGCGAGGCGACGTCCATGATGGGGACAGATCTTACGCGCTGGCCCGTTTTGACGCAACACGAAAACCCTCAGGCGAAGAGGCGGTCCACGAGATGGCGCAGATCAGTGACGACCACATCGGCGTGGGCCGCCGGCGGCCGCCCTCCGGCGGCAAGATGGACGCCGCGCATGCCCGCGCCTTGGGCGCCTGTGACGTCCGCGATTGGATTGTCTCCGACATGGGCGGCATGCCGTGCCTCCGCGCCGAGGCCCGCCAGCGTACGTCTGAAGATCTCCGGATCGGGCTTGCGGTAGCCGACCTCGTCGGAATACGAGAGGACCGAGAAATGGCGGAGGAGATCGTAGCGCTCGAGGATCCGTCTCAGGATGACCCCGGGCGTGCGCCCGGTGTTCGACACGATGCCCAGCGCGATGCCGCGCTCGGCGAGTCCGGTCACCGCCTCCGCCGCGCCCGGATGCAGATCGGGCGGGAAATGAAGCACGGGATCGCTGTAGCCCGTCACCGCCTCCTCGAGGAGCGCGGGCTCGAGGCCCACACAGATCTCCGAGCGCTCGTAGGCCGCCTCCACCTTCCGCCCGCTGAGGGGGCAGCCGGCTCGACGGAGAATGGCCGCGATGGCGTCCATGCGGCGCGCCCGTTGCTTCGCCAGGTTCTTCGGCGAGTCTTCGACGAGCGTCTGCCAGAAGTCGAAGGTAACGGCCTTGATGGTGGACATCACGAAAACGTCGGCCGGCGCTTTTCCAGGAAGGCGAGGGCGGCCTCGCGCCCCTCGCCCGACGCGTAATTCTGGGCGAAGGCGTTGATGCTGAGACGCACGGCGGAGCCCAGATCGGTGTTGCGCCACCGGATCATCAGCTCCTTCTGGATCCGGATGGCCGTGGGCGCGCACCCGAGGATCTTGTCGACGAGCTCGACGGTGACTGCTTCGAGCTTTTCCGCGGGCGCCACGCGGTTGACGAGGCCCCAGTCGAGCGCCTGCTCGGCGCTGACGCTGTCTCCCGTCAGGAGCATCTCCGCCGCGCGTCCGGGTCCCACGAGCGCGGGCAGGAGCGCCGCCTCGATCACCGAGGGGGCTCCCACTTTGACCTCGGGCAATCCCATGAGCGCCCCCGCCGCGGCCACCCGGAGATCGCACGCCATGGCCAGCTCGAAACCGGCGCCCAGACACGGCCCATTGACCATGGCCACCGTGGGGAACGGGGCGTCGTGGACGGCGTGAATCGCCTCGTGCAGCGAGGTGATGAGTGCCTTGGCCGAGAGCGGCGTGAGATCCCGCAGCACCTGCACCTGCATGCCGGCGGTGAAGGCGCGGCCCGCCCCTGTGATCACGGCCACGCGCACGCGCGGGTCTCGCGCGAGGCCCTCGACGGCCGCGCGCAGCTCCCCGATGAGCTCGGGAACGATGAGGTTGAGCGGCGGGCGATCCAGGGTGACCCACGCGCAGCCGTGTCGCTCCTCGACGCGAATCAGCGCGGGCACGCCGGCTAGTACCGACGCATGGAGGGATCGACGGTGCGCGCCCACGCGTCGAGTCCACCCGCGAGATTCCGGACATTGTCGAAGCCGAGGCTCCGCAGATACTCGGCCACGGCGGCGCTCCGGACGCCCTGGTGGCAATAGACGATCGTCTCCGCCGTGGGGTCCAGCTCGCCGGAGCGGAGCTCGATCTCCTCGATGGGAATGTGCAGCGCGTGCTCGAGCCGGCAGAGCCGCGTCTCCCAGTCCTGGCGGACGTCGAGGAGCACCAGCGGCTCGGGGTCTCCCAACCGCGTCTTCAGTTCGGCAGGCGTCAGCTCGCTCATGCGGTCATTCCTCCGGCGAGAAAGATATCACGCCGCACCGCGATCGTCGGGCAGGAGGATGGAGGTCTCGGGAGACACCTCCACCCTCACGTGGTCTCCCAGCTTGAAGCTCCGGCCCACGAGGGCCGACGTGATCATCTCGACCCTGATCATTCCCCCGGGAATGCTCACGTCGTAGAACTGACGCGACCCTTCGAAGACGTGCGCGGACACCGTGCCGGGAATGCCGCCGGGCGCGAGGGCGGCTTCCTCCACCCTGAGCGCCTCCGGCCGGAGGCACAGGAGCGCCCGGTTACCGACGGACCAGACATGCGCGCCCGACCCCACGGGCAGCCGTACTCCGCCGCCCGTTTCCACCACCACCCCCATCTCGCGCAGCTCGACCACGCGCACGGGAACGAGATTGGCCGCGCCCACGAATTCCGCCACGAAGGCGTTCCGCGGCTTCCAGTAGATCTCCTCGGGGCGGCCTTCCTGCACGAGGGCGCCGTTCGACAGGACGGCGATCCGCGTCGACAGCGACAGCGCTTCCGCCTGGTCGTGGGTCACGTAGAGGGTCGTGATGCCGACGTCGCGGTGGAGGCGGGCCAGCTCGAGGCGCATCTGGGAGCGGAGCTGCGCGTCCAGGTTGGAAAGCGGCTCGTCGAGGAGGAGGAGTCGCGGCTGAACCGCGAGGGCGCGCGCGAGCGCCACGCGCTGCTGCTGGCCCCCCGAGAGCTGGGTCGGACGCCGGCCCTCGAAACCCTCGAGCCCGACTTGGGCGAGAGCGGCTTTGACCTTGCGTCCGAGCTCGGCGCCCGAGACGCGCCGCTCGCGCAGTCCGAAGGCGACGTTCTCGAAGACGCTCATGTGCGGCCAGAGCGCGTACTGCTGGAAGACCATGCCGAGATTGCGCTTCCACGGCGGCAGGGGGTCGATGGGCTCGTCGTCCACGAAGATGCGTCCTTCGTCCGGCGTGGCGAAGCCCGCGAGCATCCTGAGGAGCGTGGTTTTGCCGCAGCCGGACGGGCCGAGCAGCGTGTAGAACTCTCCGGGGCGTATGGAGAGCGACACGTCTCTGACCGCCCACGTGGCTCCGTAGCGCTTGCCGACGTTCTCCATTCGTACTTCGGACAGGCGGATCACCGTCTCATCCTGCTTCACGCTCTGCCCTCCTTCGAAGCGCGTCCCGGCCCGGAGAGCCCCGCGAGGAGCGGTACCACCGTGAGCCCGAGACCGGCGAGCACGAGGTAGACCGCGCCCGGCGGCATCCAGGCGAGAAGGGTGGTGGCGAGGACAGGACCCAGGAACGCGGCCGCGATCCTCGACGAGTTCACGATGCCGATGGCCGTCCCGGATGCCCGCTGGGCGATCGCCGCCACCGACAACGGAAAGACGGGGGCGATGCAGAGCACCTGAAGGAAGCGGAGGACGCCAAAGCTCAAGACGCCGGGGGCGGCCGCGAGGGCGGCCAGGCCCACGGACGAGGCGACGAGGAACCAGACGATAGTGCGCCGATCGCCGACGATCTCTCCCAGGCGCGGGGCGATGAACGATCCGACCGCGGCGGCCGCGCCCGTGACGAAGAGAAGCAGCCCCCCGACCTCCAGGGTCATGGCGGGCACCACGCCCAGGCGCGGCAGGATCTGCGGAAGGATGGCGGTGAGGAAGAAGATCTGGATGGAGCCGGCGAGGACGAGGAGACAGACCGTGCCGACTTCCCGCACCGACGCCGTCTGCGGACGCTCGTGCTCCGCCCGCGTCACCGGACGGTCCGGCACTCCCCACGCCACCATGGCCGAGCACGCCCAGAGCATGAAGCCGGCCACGATGAAGGAGCCGCGGAAGCCGATGCGCGCCGCGGCGAAGGCACCCGCCGCGGGTCCCAGCACCTGGCCGAGGGTCATGCCCGACTGGATGGACGCGATCCCGCGCCGCACGTCACCGCCGGAGCGCCCCACCATGATGAAGGCGAAGGTGGAGACGGCGCCCATGAAGCCCAGGAGCATGCGCGAGAAGAAGAGCTCGGGCAGGGTGCGCGCGACCGCCATGAGGAAGAAGCCGCTGCCCTGCAGGAGCTGGGTCCAGATATACGAGCGCTTGGGATGGCGCTCGCCGAAGAGGCGGGCCGAGAAGGGTGCCGTCACCACCGTCACGAGCGAGCTCACGCCCAGGATCCATCCCGTCCAGCGCAGGGTAGCCGTCGCGTCCACCGTGGACATCTTCTGGATGTAGAAGGGCAGGCTGACGAACACGAACGACCACGCGAAGCTGCCGAAGAACATCGAGAAAGGCAGGATCCATTCCTTGGGGGAGCGCGGCGTGGTCATGGCCTAGACCCGGAAGAGGCCGCTACCGCCGCCACGGGCGAGACGCGTGGCGAGCCAGGTGCCGGCGGCCACGAGCGCGATGGCCACCACACCGAGGGCGGCGCCCGGACCGCGCCCCACCGCCGACTGCATGTAGAGGTAGATTCCGTAGGACAGCGGCCCCAGCTCGACGCGGGGGACGAGGAGCATGGTGGACGAGAGGTCCACCGACGAGCTGACAAAGGCGAGCAGACCGCCCGCGAGCAGGCCGCGGCCCATCAGGGGCAGCGTCACCTTGACGAAGGCGCGCGCACGGCTCGCCCCCAGATTCTGGGCTGCTTCCTCGAGCGACAGAGGCTGCTGCTGCAGCGCCGCGTACGCACCGCGCACGGTGTAGGGAAGCCGGCGCACGGCATAGACGATGACGAGGATGAGCCAAGTGGAGGTGAGCGGCGCCCCCAGTCCCGGCACGCTCCACCCATGGAAGATGCGCAGGTAGCCCACGGCCAGCACCACTCCCGGCACGGCCAGGGGCATGGTGGCAATGGCCTCGAGCCACGCCCTGCCGCGGGCCCGTCCCCTCAGCAGGAGCCAGGCGATGACCGCGCCCAGGCCGATGTCGATGGCGGACGCGAGGAGCGCATAGCGCAGCGTGTTCCAGATGAAGCGGGGCGCGCGGAAGAGGATCTCTCCGTAGTTACCGAGCGTATACACGGAGGGAAGCGGCGTGAGACTCCAGACCCTGGATACGGACAGGAGCGCGATGCCCATATGGGGCAGCAGTGCCGGCCCCAGGAGGGCGAGGGCGATTGCCCATGCCGCGAGCGTTCCGCCCGGGCCGAGGCCGCGGGCGGGTGCCTCCCCGCTCCTGCCCACCACCGTGAACTCGCCCCGTCCCACCACCCGCTTGACCAGCCAAAGCGCGGCCAGGGATAGGGCCGCGAGGACGACGCAGGCGACGTAGCCGTCGACATCGGTCAGCCCGAGGGTCGTCACGCGCACGTAGGCCTGGGGGGCGAGGAGCGTCGTGTAGTTGAGCATGAGGGGCGTGCCGAGATCATCGATGACGCGGATGAACGTGAGGAGCGCTCCCCCCGCATAGCCGGGCAGCGACAGGGGAAGGAGGATGCGACGGAAGAGGCGGAATCCCGACGACCCCAGATTCTGCGCCGCCTCCTCGAGCGAGCGGTCGAGGGCCGAGAGGGCGGCCGCCGTATTGAGCAGGATGAAGGGAAAATAGTGGAGCGACTGCACGAGGATCACGCCGCGCAGACCCTCCATGAAGGGCACGGTGAAGCCGAAGCGCTCGAGGAGGAAGAGATTGACCATGCCGCTGCGCCCGAGGATTTGCTGGAACGCCACCGCCCCCACGAAGGGAGGGATGACGAGGGGGAGGAGGCCCAGCGTAGTGAGCATGCTCCGCCCGGGAAAGCTGTAGCGCACGGTGAGCAGGGCGAGGGGCACCGCGATCACGCTGCCCAGCGCCACCGCCAGCACGCCCGAGAGGACCGTATTGAGGAGGGCCTCGCGAAAGAGCGGGCGGACGAAGAAGGCGAGGAGCGGCGCCACCGTGGGCCGGCCGTCCACGACCGCGGCCACGGACAGCACCTGCAGCAACGGGTAGACGATGCCCGCCCCCAACACGAGGAGCAGGCCCCACACCAGCGTGCTCTCGGCGCGGACGCGCCGGATCACGAGCGCGCGGGGCGAGCGGAGCGGCGAGACGACGAGGCGGGGACGGAGTGGTTCGTGCGGCGGAAGGGGGGCCGGGGGCTCACCGCCAAGAGGCGAGGGCCTCCTGACGTGTCGGATGAATGCTCATGGCCTGGACGACACGGGTCATCTCGAAGATGGCGCGCACGTCCTCCTGAAGCCCACAGAGCCGGACATCGCCGCCGGCGGCTCGCGCCTGCTTCATGGCGGCGATGAGGGTGCCCATGCCGGAGCTGTCGATGTACGCCACGCCGTTCAAATCGATGAGGAGGCGCGACTGGCCGCGGTCGAAGATGCTCGAGAGGGCACGCCTCACGTCGTGGACCGCGGCCATATCGAGATCCCCGCGCGGAGACACCACGGCCACTCCGCTCGATTGAGTTACGTCAATGTCCATATTGTTTCCCAATCCGGCTCAGCGTCCGGAATCGATCAAGGAGTGGCCGCGCCCCCGGGCGTGGCGGCCGGCCCACGTCCCGGGAGGTACTTCACCATGGTCCAGCGGGTACCGCGCTCGCGCGCCACGTCGATGGAGAGGCTGTCCGCGATGGTCTTGACGAGGAAAATCCCATAGCCGCTCTCCGGCACGGTGTCGAGATTGGGCGACTCGTACCGGTCGGCGTCGAAGGGCCTGCCGAAGTCCTCCACCTCGATGACCACCGAGTCGTCCGACGATCGGACGGACACCTTGATGGGCTGACCGCCCTTGCCTTCGTAGGCGTGCTGGATAGAGTTGGCACAGAGCTCGCCGACCGCGAGCAACAGATTGGGCTGGTCCTGCTTGGGGACGCCGTGCCCCGCCAGCTCCTCGCGCAGCCACTTGCGCAGGCGCAGCAGATGCTCGGCTTCGCTCGTCATGGAAAAGGTGCTGCCCTCGGCACTCGGAGTCATGGAAGGCTTGCTCGCCCTGTGGTCGCGTCCAGAATGTCGCCGGGCATGGTCAGATCCACCATAGCATGGAGGCGCCGCCGACCCGTCAGGGCGTCTTCGGCAGCATGCAGAAACCCTGGCTCTCCACCCCGAGCGGCACGTTGAACTTGCTGCGGAAATTCTCGAGGGCGACGGCGGCCGTCAGCTCCACGATCTGCCCCTCGTCGAAGAAAGCGCGCAGGCGCGCGAAGAGCTCGTCGCCCACGCGCTCGCCCGTGATGGTCATGGCTTCCGCGTACTCGAGGGCCGCGCGCTCCATCTCCGAGAAGCGCGGGCTCTCCCGCCATCCCGGCACCTCACGGATCTTCTCCTCGTCCGCCCCCGTCTGCATCCCCCTGGATGCGTTGATGTCGATTCAGAAGGGACAACCGTTGATGAGGGCGACGCGGAGATAGACGAGAGGCAGGAGGGCGGCGGGCAGTCGCCCCGACTTCTCGATGGACACGGAGAGCTGCTTGGCCGCCTTCAGGATGGGCGGGCAATGCGCATAGACCTTGGTGGTGTTGAACAGGGCGCCGAAGAGCTCGCGCTCCCGGGCAAAGATCTCCTTCAGGATGGGGTCGCCGCCGTCGTCCTCGATCTCGCGCACTCTCGGCATCGTGTCTACCTCAGGCGTGCGGACTGATCCGCCCGGTCTATGGCCCTCCCGTAATTGGTCACGGCCGCTTGAGCGCGAACGCGGTCATGTCGTCGGCGATGCGCCCCGAGGCCGCGGTCAGCGTCTCCGTGGTAATGGCCTCCGCCTGACGCTGGGCGCTTTCCCCACGGGAACGATCGAGCATCTGCAGCACGCGTTCGAGGCCGGGGCGCATGCCGTCGGCTCCCGGCGCCTCGATGACTCCATCGGTCAGGAAGACGAGGCTGTCGCCCGGCTCCAGGTCCACGTCCGCCTCCTCGAACACGGCCTCGTCGAAAACGCCGAGGATCATGCCCCCCACGCTCACCGGCTTGGGGGGGGCACCCTGGCGTATGAGGATGGGCTCCGGATGACCGGCGGAGGCGAGCGCCACGCGGCCCACGCGCCCGGGGAAGAGCACGGCGAGCACCATGGTGACGAACATCGAAGGTGGCATGTCCCGACAGAGCGAGGCATTGAGTCGCGCGAGTACCTCCGCCGGCTCGGACAAGCCGCGGGCGATCTCGCGGAGGAGGGTCCGCACCATCACCATCAGGAGCGCGGCGGGAATCCCCTTCCCCGACACGTCGCCGATGGCCACGGCGATCCGCTCGCCCATGGGCAGGATGTCGAAGAAGTCACCGCCCACCATGGTCGACGGGCGCAGCACCGCTCCCGCTTCGAGCCCGGCCAGACTCGAGGGCACGGCGGGGGTGAGCCTCGCCTGGATGTCACGCGCCGTCTCCAGATCGCGGGTGAGCTGGACGACGCCCTCCGCGGACGACCAGTCGCCGAGCACGCCAAGGAGAGGGGCGGTGAGCCGCGCGAGCGCCGTACGCTTCAGGAGCGACTGCACGCGCACGAGCATTTCCGAGGGCTCGAAGGGCTTCGCGACATAGTCGTCGGCGCCGCGCTCGAAGCCCCGGACCTTGTCGGCGAGCTGGGTCTTGGCCGAGAGCATGATGACGGGAATGTGCGTGGTCGGTCCGTGCTCGCGGATACGCTTGAGGGTCTCGAGCCCGTCCAGGCGCGGCATCATCACGTCGAGGATGACGAGGTCCGGCGCCTCCGCCCGGATGGCCTCGAGGGCCTCGAGGCCGTCGCCGGCCGTTCGCACCTCGAAGCCGGCGCGGCGCAGGGTCACCGTCAACACCGTGCTGATGTCGATCTCGTCGTCCACCACGAGGATGCGCGAAGCGCTCATCGGCCCAGGCTCCGATCAAGTCGAAGGTTGGCGCGGACGGCCGCGAGGAGATCCAGCCGGGAGAAGGGCTTGGTCAGGAGCGCCGTCGGTCCGAGCGCCCGCGTGTCGTCCGGTCCCAGCTCCACCGCCGAGAGAATCACCACGGGAATTTCCCGTGTCCGCTCGGATTCGCGGAGGATTCGAATCGCCTCGAAGCCGTCGAGGTCCGGCAGCATGAGATCCATGGTGATGAGGTCGGGCAGCCGTTCGCGCGCCATCTCGACCGCCTCGAGGGCGCGGCCCGCCTCGAGGACGCGGAAGTTCTCGAGCTCGAGCTGATCCCGCAGCACCCCGCGGATGTCCGGCTCGTCGTCCACCACGAGAATGAGCGGGCCGTCGGCCAGCCCTGCCTCGCCCTCGCTCTGGGGGATCGCTCCCGCCGCCACTGGCAAGGGCAGGGTGACGGTGAAGGTCGCCCCGTGGCCCACCCGGCTGTCCACCCCGATCGAGCCGCCGTGCTCCTCCACGATGCCGCGGCAGATGGCCAGCCCCAAACCCGTGCCGCCGACCGATCGGACATTGCTTCCGTCGAGCTGCTGGAACTTCTTGAAGAGCTTGCCCATGTCCTCGGGCGCGATGCCGCGGCCGTGGTCGGTGACGCGAAGCTCCAGCTGCCCGCCGGCGCGGCGCGTGCTCACCTGCACCGTCGATCCGGACGGCGAGAACTTGATGGCATTCGAGAGCAGGTTCGTCACCACCTGCACCATACGGTCCCCGTCCACCCGCACCTGGGGCAAGCCGGGCTCCACGTGGGACTCGATGAGGATGTTGCGGGATTCCGCGAAGGCCGCGATGCCGTCCACGGCCACCGAGACGAATTCATCCACGGAGTGCATGCCGAGCTCGAGCTGGATGTGCCCCGCCTCGATCTTGGAGATGTCGAGAATGTTCGTGATGAGGCGGATCAGCCGGTCCGTGTTCTTCACCGAGATGTCCACGAGCTGCCGCTGGGTCGCGTCCAGCTGGAGGCTCGGGTCGGACAGAAGCAGGTGGAGCGATCCCTTGATCGAGGTCAGGGGCGTCCGTAGCTCGTGGGAAACGGTCGAGACGAATTCGGTCTTCATGCGGTCGATCTCGCGCTGGCGGGTCACGTCGTTGAACGTGATGGTCACGCCCACGCCGGCCCCCAAGAGATCGCGCATGGGCGCGGCCCGCCAGCCGAGGGTACGGGCCTCGGGCCCCCGCAGCTCGAGATCGCCCGAGGAAGCGGCCGGCGAGGCGCTCGCGATCACGGCCACGAGCGCGCGGGCCCCCGGCTGATCCCAGCTCACGCTGTGCCCGAGCGACTCTACGAGCCGCGGGAAGGGCCGGCCCACCACTTCGTCGGCCGGGATACCCAGGAGCTCGCCCGCCTGACGATTGAAGGCGACGACGCGCCCGGTGAGGTCGGCCACGAGAAAGCCGTCGGAGGTCGAGGCGAACACCTGCTCGAGCTGCGTCTTCTTGTTCTCCGCCTCCTCGAAGAGGGCGGTGTTGTCGAGGGCCATGGCGAGCTGATCGGCGTAGGCGGCGAGCAGGCGCGTCTCCGCCTCGGAGGGGGAGCGGTATCCGGCGAAGAGGAGCGCAATTCCGCCCAGCACCCGGCTGCGCCCGCGCACGGGGAAGGCGGCGAGACCATGAGGTCCGGGCTCGAGGAGACCTGCCGGAATCAGGTCCGCCCGTGTCGCCACGTCGGCCACGAGCAGCGGCGCCTCGCGTCGGCGCAGGGGCTCCGCGAGCGCCCGCATGGCGTTCTCCGGCATGGCGCCCCAGCGGATCACCGTACCCTGCCCCGCCCCGGCGTCACCGAAGAGAATGACCGCGGCCGCCTCGGCGCCGAACGTCTGCCCCACTCCCGCGAGCGCATCGGGGAGCAGGCGGCGCGCGTCGAGGGTGCGATGGAGTGTACGCGCGGCCTCGTTGAGGAGGGCGGCGGCGGCCAGATTGTCCTGCGTCACCATGTAGAGGCGTGCGTTCTCGATGGCCACCGCGGCCTGCGCGGCCATGCTGGACAGCATACGGACATC
>WNFS01000077.1_pt1 | contig 130267 bp, 107 predicted proteins | sample 5400141 | NCBI WGS metagenome assembly WNFS01 (sample SAMN13153358, study PRJNA577476) | soil metagenome | isolation source: 60 cm saprolite under Madrone tree | place: USA:California | collected 2016-06-14 | reverse complement strand
ACTGGATTTAAGCAATTCGGCGGCTTCTTCATCGGACAAATGGCGCCAGCGCGAAAAGCTTTGGCGCAAAGCGCTCTCGACAACCTGAAAATAACCACGCGAGGCACTGAAGTCGAAATTCGAACTCAAGTAGCGGCGGCAAATTTGGCATCGGTAATCAAATAAGTTTGACGAAGCCCAGTAAGCCTCAGGTTAACCAGCCGGCGCCGGACTTTGTTCTGCGAGACGGCAAGGGCGCCGATTGGCGTCTGTCTAGTCACCGGAGTAAAGTAGTGGTGCTGCTATTTTATCCCGGCGACGAAACCCCTATTTGCACGCGCCAGATGTGTTCGGTCCGCGACCGCTGGGACGATTATGTCGCGACGGGTGCTGAAGTCGTCGGCATCTCGACGAATACGGTTGATTCCCACAAGAGTTTTGCCGAACACCACGATCTGCCGCTGCGTCTGCTCGCAGATGTCGATCAAAGCATCGCCGATCTTTATGGCGCCCAGTCCTTGATTCCGGGGAAAGTCGCGCGTTCGGTTTTTGTCATCGACGCAAACGGAATTATTCGCCATCGTGATGTGCGGCCGCTTGGTCTGTTCCGGCCCAGGGATGACGACGTGATTGCGGCGATTCGCAAAGCTCAGGAGTAATTACGGCTCAGCGCGATGAGGTCGCCGCGTGCGTAAGCGGGCGGATCCAACGATCAACTTTGAGAGTGATTAATTTTCCATCCTGTTGGTTGATCGTCTGACCCACCCGCACACGCAGGTGGTACTGACTTCATACCTACGGCTATAATCCCTTCGAGGTGAAACAATGTCAGATGTGATCAAGTGCGCCCGTTGCGGGCAGAAGCGTCCGCCACTCGGTTTCTCGCCGCTGCCCACTGAACTGGGCCAGAAAATCGCCACTGAAGTTTGTCAGCCCTGCTGGGCTGAATGGCTGCAGGCCCAGACCCGTATCATCAATCACTATGGCCTCGATTTAATGAATCCTGACGCTCAGGGATTTCTGATGGATAACATGAAAGGCTTTTTCTACGGTCAAACTGAACTGGCGCAGATCGATACGACCAAAGAAGGCTCGATCAAGTGGTAAGGTCGGTACAGAACCGGGAGCGCAAGCGACCGGATCCAGCACTCGAGTTAAGCGGTGTGTCAGAAGCCCGACCGTGAGGGAGGACCCACTCGCAAAAAGGCATTGTGAAAGCCGGCCAGTCACGCAAATACAATTTGTGTCTAAATGGACGCCAGCCCGCTTACGCGGGTTTCTGAGACTGCTCAGTTGAGTCTTTGACCCGGTCGCTACCGCTCCGGTTCTGATTTTCTGAAACCGATCGCCTTAATGGAGCGTAAGAACATTTCGGTATTTTCAGCGCCGGGTATTGTTTCAATTCCCAATTTAATAAATCAGAATCTAAATCTCTGGATGTCCGAAGGAGGAATCCCCTTGTTCAAGCGAAATGTCTTTGCTCGTCTGTTTGTCACAGCGACTGCGGTCGCTTTTTTGTTGCTCGCCTTCAGCACGGCCTTAGCGCAAACCAAGCTGCTGCGGTTTCCCGACATTCATGGTGATCGCGTCGCCTTTACTTACGGCGGAGATATCTGGACCGCACCGACAATCGGAGGCTCGGCCATCCGGCTGACTGCTCACCCGGGGGTTGAAGTCTTTGCCAGGTTTTCCCCCGACGGCCAATGGATCGCATTCACCGGCCAATATGACGGCGACGAGCAGGTGTACGTCATTCCCTCTTCCGGCGGCGTACCGCGACAACTGACGTTCTACCCGGCAAAGGGCCCTTTGACGCCGCGCTGGGGTTGGGACAACCAGGTTTACGGATGGAGCAAAGACGGCAAGCGAATATTTTTCCGTTCGCTGCGCGATTCGTGGACGCTGCCAATCGCGCGGCTTTACAGCGTTTCAGTCGATGGCGGTCCGGCCGAAGCGTTGCCGATGCCGGAAGCCGGTTCGGGCGACTATTCACCGGATGGCGCGCGCCTGGTCTACTCGCCTCAATCACGCGACTTCAGATCCGAAAAGAGATACAGCGGCGGTGAAGCAAACGTCCTCTATATCTTCGATCTGAAAACGAATGATGCCAAGCGAATCACCGAAGGTCCGCGCGCGACGCGAGATCCGATTTGGATCGGCGACACCATCTACTTCAATTCCGATCGGGATGGGCATTTCAATCTCTACAGCTATGGCGTGTCATCGGGCAAGACGGCGCAGATCACGCGGGGCAAACAATGGGACGTGCGCTGGCCCAGTTCCGATCACGACGGCCGGATCGTCTATGAAATGAGTGGCGAGCTACAGATACTCGACGTAAAGAGCGGCAAGAGTACGCCCATTTCAATCTCCGTGCCGGACGATGGACTGGCGCGCCGGCCCAGCCATATCTCGGCCGCGAACAATATCGAGTCATATGAGCTGAGTCCAAAAGGCGAGCGCGCTTTGTTCTCAGCTCGCGGCGATATTTTCACCGCGCCGATCGAAAAGGGGCCGACGCGTAATCTCACTCATTCATCGGGCGCGCACGACAAGTGGCCCTCCTGGTCGCCCGATGGTTCACAGATAGCTTTCATCTCTGACCTCAGCGGCGAAGAAGAACTTTATCTCGTGCCGCAGGATGGTTCGAAGCCAGCCCAACAAATAACCAGCGGCGGCAGTGCGATGCGCTACCAGCCCGATTGGTCAGCCGACGGAAAGCGAATCGCTTTCGGCGACAAGGACGGCAAGATCTGGGTGGTCACGCTCGCCGATAGGAAGACGACAGAAATCGTCGATTCTTCCCGGGGGCAGATTCGCGATTATGTCTGGTCGCCCCGCGGCAACTATCTCGCTTTCAGCATGCCGGTGAGTCCGAATGGGAACACCGCGGTTTACGTTTGGAGTGCTGCCGACAACACAATGCACCGCGTCACGGACCCGAGTTTCAATTCCTTCAATCCCGTCTGGGATCCGCAGGGTAGCTATCTCTTTTTCATCAGCAATCGCGAGTTCGCCCCGCAGATCTCAAATGTTGAATTCAACTACGCGACGAACCGCGACGCGTATATCTATGCAATGGCGCTGCGCAAAGACGTTAAGCATCCCTTCCCTCCTGAAAGTGATGAAGTCAGCGTCGTCAAGTCAGCCGAGAAACCGGCCGACGCCGCCAGCCCGGAACCACCAAAGCCGACTGAGCCGAAACCGGAGACTATACCCAGGCCTCCCGCCACTCTGGTGGTTGACTTTGACGGCATCACAACCAGAGTCGCGCGCGTACCGGTGGGTGCGGACAACTATGGCGGTCTGGCCGCCAAAGCTGGTCACCTGCTGTACTTTGTCGGCCCGGCTTTTTATTACGGACGCCAGGGCGATCGTCCGGCGCAGCTAAAGATTTTCGCTTTTAGGGACCGGAAAGAAACGGTGATCGCCGACGACATCTTCGGTTACACGATGTCGAGTGACGGATCGAAAGTTCTGGTGCGACAAGGGCCGGGATTCAGCCTTTATGACGCGACTCCGCAGGGCGACAAGAGCCGCAAGCCGGTTTCGACTGCCGGTTTGGTTGTCGATCGCGTCCCCGCCGAAGAGTGGAACCAGATCTTCAACGAAGTCTGGCGGCGTTATCGCGACTGGTTCTATGTGCCGAATATGCACGGCTATGACTGGGTAGCGCTGCGCGAACAATACAAACCGCTGCTGCAATACGTCGCCCATCGTTCAGATCTCAATTATGTGATTTCTGAGATGATTGCTGAACTGTCGGTGCAACACGCTTATATCGAGGGGGGCGACTTCCAGATCCCACCGCGGCCGCGGGTGGGCCTGCCGGGGGCTCGATTTGAACTCGACAAGCAAGCCGGACGTTATCGCATCTCGAAGATCTTTGAAGGCGAGAACGAAGAAGATCTCTATCGTTCGCCGTTGAGAGAGATTGGCGTCAACGTCAAGGTGGGGGATTACGTGCTGGCGATCGATGGCGAAGAGCTCAAGGCCACTGACGACCCGTATCGGCTGCTGCGCAACAAGGCGGACAATCCGGTTCAACTCACTGTCAACAGCAAACCGGCGACGGACGGCGCCCGCACTGTCTCCTATCGGCCGGTCTCAGACGAAGGCAATTTGATCTACCTCGACTGGGTCATGCGCAATCGCAAGCGTGTGGAAGAAGCAACCGGCGGACGCGTCGGCTATATTCACGTTCCCGATATGGGCGCGGCGGGCATTCGCGAATTCATCAAGTGGTATTATCCGCAACTCGAAAAAGAAGGATTGATCGTGGACGTGCGCGCCAATGGCGGCGGCAACGTCTCGCGCATGCTCATCGAACGTTTGCGGCGAAAAGTGCTGGCCCTTAACTACCAGCGTACAGACGATGCTCCCAGCACTTATCCGGACGGGGTCTTTCTGGGTCCGATGGTGGCGATACTCGATCAAAACTCCGCCTCTGACGGCGATATCTTTCCGGCTATGTTTCGCGAAGCGGGCCTCGGCCCACTAATCGGTAAGCGTTCGTGGGGTGGGGTGGTCGGCATCAGCAACCGCGGCAACTTGATAGACGGCGGCGCGGTGTTTGTGCCCGGCTCGGCCTTCGCCAGCAAAGATGGCCAGTGGATCATCGAAGGCCACGGCGTCGATCCGGACATCGATGTCGATAACGATCCGGCTTCAGAGATCGCGGGACGCGATCCGCAACTCGAGCGCGGCATCACCGAGGTGATGGCGAGACTTAAGAATCCGGTGAAGTTGCCACCGCGGCCGCCGGCGCCGAACAAAACGCCGAAGTAGTGCAGGCTTCAGTCTATGATTAAGAAACGCCCGCGTGAGTCATTTACGATTCACGCGGGCCTTTTCCCGCACTTGTTTAGCGCCCGAGGTCTGTACCGGAAGCGGCACCCTCATTTTTTAGATAAGTCAGATCAGACCAACAAACAACTCGTCAACCGACACCCGCCTAGCACTCTGGACTCAGCTACTTCTCCCGACGAATAGAGCTGGCTTTCCCACACCGGCTTACCCTTGCGTTGGGCGACGTGACGCACCTCGATAGCGATCATAGCGGAATCAACCAACCACAGTTCCCGGACCCCGAGCATCAGGTACGTATGCGCTTTGGTTGTTCGGTCATAAGTCGCGCCGCTCTTGGAAACGTATTCGAAAACAATATCGGCCGAGGTGCGTTTCCGACCCATTCGGTTCCTGAGTTCGTCGGAGACGTACATCATGTCAGGCTCGAGATAAGTATCATCATCTTTGTAGATGGGTTCACGGGGATGATGAACTTCGCCCGCGTCGTCTCTCTCCAACAGGAAACGCATCAGCGACTTGACCAGACGGGCGTCGATACTTCCACGTGGAGGATCAGGCGGCGGGACCATAAATAGATGCCCTCCGATCAATTCGTAATGGGAGCGATCCTCGGGATCGGGTAGTCCCCAAAACTCCTCCAATGTGTACTGACGACCCAAAGGCGAGAAATTGATTTCTACTTCCAGGGCTGAAGCCGGCATGATTTCCACCTCCAAACTTGCCGTCAATCGTAACACCATGATCAGTTGCTTTTCACCACCAACTTATCGAGCGGCAGGATCGCCGGCATGCCTTTGTGCTGAAAGCACCGCTCGCCGGCGGCATGCACGCGGCGATGGCACGGCGTGCCTTTCTTTGTCCGCGCTCCGCAAATATATGCATGGTCGTCTGCCGGCAGCGGATTGAGGAGTTCCGCGTTCGGCTTTGTTGAATCCCGACGAGTGGCCGGACGGGTGGATTCATTTAGATTAAGGGGCAAATCTGAGAGGGGTGAATTTGCGGCGCGTTGAATTACCAGAGGCGGAGCCGGCGGACGCAGGTATCTTCCCATCGCAAAAGCCGAAACGACGACGATCGAAATAATCGCCAGGCCCTTCGCCCGACCAATTGTGCCCAGCCGCCGATTACAGACGCCACAAAACCGCGTGCTCATCAACAGCGCGCGCCAACCTCGACGCGTCAAGCGCTCACCACATTCCACACAAAAGTTAGGAAGGTACATCGCGGGAGATTCTTTGATGGAGCTGATTGTATTCGATCAGCCGAGACGGAAAATAGGAACATTTTGTTTGATGGGCATGGTGTTGATTAACTGTTAGTTAGCCTGAGTAGCAAATCGGATCTTCTTACGCGGGGTGTCTCTTGCGAGAATGAAATCCCATGGGAAGAGAGAATTATGATTCACGAAATTCTACTAAGAGGCAGTTCGGTAGCGCCCTGATTTGGTGATGAGGTCAGTATCGAGAGAGGTAGCGACCGAGTAATAATAATTCGCGATCCTGATTTGGCTTTTATAACTTAGACCCGGTCGCTACGGCTCTCGGTACTGACTCCATGACACGCGACGGATATAGGAGCGCTAACGCGGGCTCCGTTTGATTCCGTGCGGCTGATTCTATAACTTAGCGTTGGAGTTTCGAATACATTCTCTCGCCTGGGAATTCAAAGATGACACACGGCTCTCCTTTTAATCGAATTACTCTAATCGTCCTCGACGGCGCCGGCATCGGCGCAATGCCCGACGCACCTGATTGGGGTGACGCCGGGTCGGATACTTTCGGCCATATATGTGACTCGCGCGAAGTGCGCCTGCCCAATCTGCAAAGCCTGGGACTGGGCAACATTCGCCCGCTAAACGGCGTGGGAGAGATCGAGAAACCACGTGGTGATTACGGCAAGTGCGCGCTGGCTTCAAACGGCAAAGACACGACCACTGGTCACTGGGAAATGGCCGGCATTATTCTGGAGCGAGCTTTTCCGACTTATCCTTACGGCTTTCCCCAGTCAGTCATCGGACAGTTTATTGAGCGGACAAATGTGCCGGGGATTCTCGGAAACATTCCGGCCAGTGGCACTGAAATCATTAAGGACCTGGGCGCCGAACACATGCGGACGGGCAAACCAATCGTTTACACGTCAGCCGATTCAGTCTTTCAGATTGCTGCTCATGAAGAAGTGATACCGCTTGAACGTCAATATGAAATCTGTGAAGCGGCGCGCTCTCTCCTATGCGGCGAGCACGAGGTGGGCCGTGTAATTGCGCGTCCTTTTCTTGGACCAGCGGGCGGGTTCTATCGCACAGAGAATCGCCACGACTATGCCGTGCCCCCGCCACGCGAAAACCTTCTGCCGCTGTTGCAGACACACGGATTGGATGTCGTATGTATTGGCAAGATCGCCTCGATTTATGATTCAACCGGAGTGACACAGGACCTGACCGCAAAGAACAACGAACAATCGATCGATCAGACGATTCGAGCGCTGCGCGATCATACGCGTGGCCTGATTTTTTCTAACTTAGTCGACTTTGACATGCTTTACGGTCACCGGCGCGATACCGAAGGCTATGCGTGCGCGCTGGAGCACTTTGATTCGCGCTGGCCTGAGATCGAGGCCGCGATGAACGAAGACGATCTGTTGATTATTACCGCGGATCACGGCAACGATCCCACCTATCCCGGCACCGATCACACGCGCGAATACGCTCCGCTGTTGGCGTTCGGCAAGCGGGCTAAACCCGGAATTAATCTGGGAACGCGCGATTCACTCTCGGACATTGGGCAAACTATCGCGCAAAACTTCGGGTTGGGTCTGAATGCCGGCAAGAGCTTCCTGGGCCAGATTGTTTGAGGTTTAGCGCGCAATGCGGCATCTTTATTTCTGCCTGGTGTTTTAGCGATGATTCCCCTCTTCATTAAACGAAGCACGTACGCCAACCTGGCGTTGGTGATCTTCTTTTTCCACGCCTTCATCGTCCATTCTGTTGCCCAGCGCGGTGACACGCCTCGAATCATCACCGATCTTAGTGACATAGTATTCGCCGTCTCGTTCTCGCCCGATGGCGGCACGTTGGCCATCGCCCGGGGAGCCAGCGACCCGGCGCAACGTTACGGAAGAATCGAACTCTGGGACATTCAAACCGGAAGCCTGCGTCGCGTTATCAAAGGTTTCGATGGTCCCGTGCGATCAATTTCCTTCTCGCCGGATGGCCGCACTCTGGTAAGTGGAAGTAGCGAATTCCTTACTAACAAGATCCCGCAGAGGACGCGCGCCTTGCTCACCCTCACCAGAGGTGAATTGAAATGGTGGGACGTGCAAACCGGAGATTTGAAACACAAGCTAACTTTGCCCGGCGAGCACAGCTATTCGCTCGAAGCTGCGTATTCACCTGACGGCAAACAGATCGGCCTGATTGAGTCGTCCTACAGCTACGGCTTTCTGGGAACGAATTCACGTTTCGATCCAACCGATCCGGCCGCGGCCCCGCTGTCGCGGGCGATCGTGCCGATGCAATTCTTCGAGTCCGATTTGAAACTGCTTGACGCGCAAACGGGTGCGGTGACTTTCAAACTGGACCGCAGCCGATCCGGGAGCTTTGTCTTCTCTCCTGATGGCGCGCTCATGGCAAAGGTGAATGGCAAGGAAATCAGGGTCTGGAATGTACAAACTGGCCGCGAAGAGCACCGGCTCAAAGGCTTCAAGGGCGATCCCAACACCCTTGCGTTCTCGCCCGATGGCAAATATTTGGCGGCGTCGGTGACAAAGTACTATCGCGAAAACGCGGGTAGACTGGTCAGGATAATCGGCAGCAGCATGGTCCAGGTTTTCGATGTGCGCACCTGGCAAATGGGCCTTCAGTTGCAGAACATCGGAATGGTTAATTCCCTGGCCTTCGAGCCGGACGGAAGATTTCTGTTAATCGGAGGCTTGATTCACGAACAGGAAGACGCCACTCCTGGTCTGAAGCTTTGGGATCTGCAGAGCGGAAAGTCGGCCAGCTTCCACACGGGCGGTGCGGATTTTTTGCAGGCAGTGGACTCGCTGGCGATTTCGCCGAACGGTAGACTGGTAGCATTCAAAAGCGGACCAGATGTAGTGCAAGTGATCGATACACAAACATGGAAGGTCAAATACAGCTTCGACAAAAGTAGCGATCCCAATAGCGAAAGACCCGCCAGTCGCTTCTTACTGACGCTGAAGCGCGTCACCGCGCTCGGTTTTTCTCGCGATGGAAACAGCATCTCTGGCGAAATCGAGGGGGCCGGCATCAAGCGTTGGGATTCCCGGACCGGAGAAGTAAAAAAGCATTTCAGCGATCAGGAAAGCGGCAACGGAATCGTCGAGGTTTCGGAAGACGGGAGTAAAGCCGCCGGCATCCGCGACGATGGTGCGATTCATGTCCGGGACCTGATGACCGGCGAGCAAACAAATCTTACCGGGCCCGGCCCCACAGCTTCGGCGTTGACTCTCTCTGGCGACGGCGAAAGCCTGGCAGTTGCTTATCCCAACCGCATCGTTCTGCTCAGTACTGTCACCGCCAAGCTATTGCGAACCATCGAGAGCCGGATCGCAACTGTTAGCCGCATAGCCTTTTCCGCTGACGGAAGAATGTTGGCGGTGGCGGATGAAAATGGCGCCATAGAAACCTGGGATCTGGGGAGCGGACAAGCCTTTCCATCGATAGCCGCCGCCGGCAAGACGACGGCGTTGCGCTTCGCTGCAGACAGCCATCTATTGGCGAGCGCCAGCGAAGATGGCGGCGTGAACCTCTGGGACGTGCGCACTGGCGTCTTGAGTGCTCATCTTCAGAAGCATTCTGGAGCCGTCAATGCTATAGCCTTTTCCCCTGATGGAAACTTAATGGCAACCGGGGGAGATGACCGGACCGTAGTCATTTGGGAAATTGCTAAAGGGAAAGCACGACGTACTTTGAAGGGTCATGATCTAACGGTCACATCCCTGGCTTTCTCGCCCGACGGCAGTTTACTCGCCAGCGGCTGTGGGAATGCGTCGGTGGTATTGTGGAACGTATCGACCGGCCAGCTCAATCGAGTCCTGAACTAACGAGATAATCGCCTATGAGAGCTTCTCTCCCCAGACCTTTTTGCATTGCCTTGCTCATCGGCATTTCTCTCTCGAGCTCTGGGATCGCGTTGGGGCAATCAACGATTGCCACTGTTCCTTCCACCGACACGGTCGCTGAAAAGAAGGTCTATCTCGAACTTGATTTCATCAGTCAGTTCGCAAATCACCACGAGTCAGGTTTTCAATCCTATGTCCCGCGTGCCGTGTTTGGTGTTGGTCACAATATCGAGGTCGGAGCAAATCTGGTCTACACCGACGGTTTCGGCGTTAATCAACCGCTCGAAATTCAACCGGGCGTGAAATGGCAGTTCTATCGGAACGAGCAAGCCGGCGTGGCGGCGGCAGTGGGCGCGATGCTCTATACCCCTTTGACGCATCGAGCAGGGACCGACACCTTTGTCATGCTCTATGCCGTGATGAGTAAGAAAGTGGCCGGAAGGTTTGGACCGCGACTGACCGGCGGAGGCTATGCTCTGGTTGGCCGCAACGCAGGTACAGGCGCGCGGGCCGGGGCCATCGCCGCATACGAACAGCCGCTGGTCTCAAGAGTTAGCTTCGTCACGGATTGGTTCGTCGGGAAAAATCGTTTTGGGTATGTGACACCCGGTGTGTCTTTTGCCACGACGAAACGCAGTCTACTGTATACGGGCTATAGCATCGGCAATCAGGGCCGCCGGAATAACGCATTCTTCACGTACTACGGAGTGACCTTCTAAAGTAGTGTCTCACTTAATTGATCCATCCGGCGCACTAGCCCGACGGTAAGGGGGCTCATCCGCGGCTACGGCCAGGACGCGGCCTCCCTTACGGTCGGGCTACCGCACCGTTAGCGCATCGCGCTCACTTCGACGCCGGCAACGGCGGTAATGATGTGACGAACGGCAAGCGTTTGATTCCTTCCACACACGACGCGTCCAAGCCCTTCGCAGCTCCCAACTCGATGAAATCGCGCGCCAGCTTTTCCTGACATTCATAGGTACTGTGAGTGGCGTTGTGCATCAGGACCTGCCTGCCGTTTGGTAACCATTTCAACAACGGCGCCGCCAGACCCGGCGGCGTCACCGGATCCAACAATCGCCCAGAATCTTTGTTGACGCAGTCTGTCCGGTAGCGAGTGATAAGGAGACAGCGCAGACCAATGCGGTGGCCAGCAAAAGACGCATGATCGATTTCATACAAAAGCCTCCGGTTAAAGGATGATTTTAAGGACAGCCCGCTAAGCAAACCCGTAGGCCCCTGCGCTGATACGTTTGTGAGAATGAAAAGTTTTTTCTTGCGAGTCAGACTAAATTTCCGGGGCCTTCATGGGCAAACCCAACTGCGCCTCTTCCGGATTTTTCAGCACCGCGATGAACGGGAGGTTGCGATAGCGCTCTGCGAAATCCAGGCCATAACCGACGACGAACTTGTCGGGAATCTTGAAGCCCAGATAATCGATCGGGACTTCCTTCTCCCGTCGTTCGAACTTATCGAGCAGCGCGGCAAGTTTAACGCTCTCCGCGCCGCGTGACTTCAGATTGGCCAGCAGATAGGAAAGCGTCAGCCCGGTATCGACGATATCTTCCACCACCAGAATATGACGGCCTTCGATCGCCACATCCAGATCTTTCAGGATCCGCACTTCGCCTGAGGTGCGCATCTCGGCGCCATAGCTGGAGATTGCGATGAACTCCACGTTCAGAGGAATATCCGCAGCCCGCATCAGGTCGCTCAGGAACAGGCACGCTCCTTTAAGCACGCCTATCAGCAGCGGATTGCGTCCAGCATAGTCGCGCGCGATCTCCGCGCCCAACTCGCTGATTCTTTCTTTGATTTTTTCGGTTGGTATCAGGACTTCCAGATTCGGATTTGTGAATTCTGACATGATGATTTTTGCTGGTGATGTGGACAAGAGTTTTTCTTCCCTTCAATAGGATTTCAAGTTTCTCTCAGAGGCGGCTTGTCGTCAAAGCGGTTACAGAACCGGGAGCGGTAGCGACCGGGTCCTACACTCAAACTCGGGTAAACAATTTTAGCAACCTGGAGTTCGCCTTGAGCGCTCGAGCCGGTCGCTATCGCTCCCGGTTCTCTACCATTCGCTGATTGCGCATGTTGGTATCAACTCAGCAAACTTGATCGAGTCTCCAGACCCTTCCTCGTTTGCTCCCGCTCAAGTGCTGCGAGATACTATTGAAGCTCCCACCGTCAGGTCAATTCGCAAATGGTCTTTTGCCTGTTATATTTGCTTTTGCCAGGTTTCAATCAAGAATCGAAAATGAAAAAATCTGCCCGAAAGGTAAAGGCCAACGGATCGATCTCATTGCTGCTGCTTATGTTGCTGGTGGTCAGCGTGCCCCGCGCATCCTCGCAACAACCGGCGGCCAAGGCCACAACTCCGGCCCGGCCCGCCGCGGGTGCGCGCGTTACTGAAACGGCTGTTGACGCTTCGATTCCGGACGACCCGCCGGTGGATCAGATGTTGGCAGTCTACAGCCCCAGGGTACGTGAACTCGAGGTGGTGCTCGGAAAATTGAAAGGCGAGTTGAAAAAAAGCGGTACCGGCTCAGGCTCTCTGGGAAACTTTGTCACCGATGGTATGCGCGCACAGGCAAGTCTGAAGTTGGGCAAACCCATCGCGGTTGCTTTGATGAATGGCGGTGGAATGCGGCGCAGTTCCATCACCGAAGGCGAACTGAAAGCCCGCGACATCTTTGAGTTGCTGCCATTTGAAAACGCGCTGGTGACAGTTGATCTCACCGGAGAGCAATTGACCAGGCTGCTGCAAATGATTGTAGCCGGCCGCGAAGCCCAATCGGGCGCGCGCATCGTTTATAAGACTAAAGCCGATAAAACCTCAGAGATGGAAAGCGCCAGACTTCATGAGGCAGCCAGCGAAAAAGAGATCGATCCCAACGCCACCTACACAATCGTCACCATCGACTATCTCTACAAAGTTGGTGGCAGCCGGTACGGAATTCTGCAACAGGGCAAGAACATGAAAGAGCTGGGCGTGACACTGCGGGATGCGATCATGGATTACGTGAGATCCGAAACCGCGGCCGGCCGCGAGATAAAGCCTCACCTGGACGGCCGGTTTGTTTTCGACAAAGCGAATTCAGCAGTGCCTGAGGAGGTGCGTCCTCAATGACGACTCGTAGAGACTTCTTAGGCGCTTCTATTGCTGCCGGTTTGTCGCTTTCTTTTCCGAAAAGTCTTCGTTCGCTTTACACGCCTGCTCGCGCGGCGATCTGGGCGCCTTTGCTCGAGCCCATGAAGGGCGAGACTCTGATCACAATTCTGCACACGAACGATACGCATTCACAGATCGATCCGATTCTTGAGAATGACAAGACCTACGCGGGCAAGGGCGGTGTGGCGCGCCGGGCAACCCTGGTCAAGCGAGTGCGCAAAGAGAATCCCAACACGCTGCTGATCGATGCGGGAGACGTTTTGCAGGGCACGCCATACTTTAATTTTTACAAAGGCGAAGTCGAATACAAGGCAATGTCTTTGATCGGATATGACGCCGGCACGATCGGAAATCATGAATTTGATAATGGCGTTGAGTCGCTGGCAAAAGCGATGCAGTTCGCCAACTTCGACATCGTGTCAACCAACTATGACGTCCGCGGCAGCGCGCTGGAGAGTAGAGTCAAAAATCATGTGGTAAAGGAAGTTGGCGGTGTGCGCATCGGTTTGTTTGGTTTGGGAATCAGCCCGACCGGATTAATCACCCCCGATAATTTCAAACCGGTGCAGTATCTCGATCCGGTGCGCGCGGCGCGCGACGTAACCAAACTTTTACGCGAGCAGGAAAAGTGCACTCTGGTTTTGGGTATGTCGCATCTGGGCTATTACGCTGAACCGAAGGGGCGCGAGCTGGGCGACACGCAGGTCGCAGCGCAGGTTGACGGCATCGACTTTATCGCCAGCGGTCATACGCACACCTTCATGGAAAAGCCCGTGCTGCAAAGAACCTCGTCGGGCAAGGATACGATCATCTTCCAGGTTGGCCGCAGCGGGATCTATGTTGGCCGCGTCGACTTCACAGTTCGAGATGGTAAGGTGACCGCGTCGGCAGGACGCCTGTTGGATCTGCGCGACGAGTCGCTGGCTTAGTAGCACAGATTTCAGTTTGGTCGATGATTCGCGCCAGTTCGAATTTTAGTAGGGGTTAATGCCCAGCAAAGGGCGGTGTTGCCGGGCCGTTTCGACGCCTAGCGTCAATCTGAATTTAGCCCCACCTTTCAGAGTCTGTCGGAAAAAGCGGATGTCTCTGTGCAAACTCCTGTGCTCCTCTATGTCTCTTTGGTGAAATGACTTAGCAAAACCCTCACCACAGAGGACAGAGGTCACCACAGAGAACCACAGAGTTCTTTTCTCTGACAGGCTCTTCAGGCCGCGGAAAAACGCCACAGCAGGGTTCGCATCGCATAGCGACGCCTGAAACCTGAGCGCATTTAATCGTCGCTACGCGACGAAGGGTAATGGGGAACGACTGATGCCGGCATTGAAACGCCGGACTAAACTTAAACGACGATACGCCTCGAGACACTTGACCAGATCTTCCTGAAGTTTGTCGGACACAAAATGGCGGATGACGCAACCAGAGACCGAGTTCGCGCGCTGGTGCGCGACGTTCTGAGTAAGGCCGCTCCGGCTGACTTCGAGGCGTCAACTCCAGCGCAACCAGCGGCCTCGTCCGCTGCGTCGTCACCCTCCGCGCCCGCGACCGGTCCTACGGTCACGCGCGATGAATCAGCGAAACTGGTAATCACCGAAGATGACGTTCGTGGGCTCGATCGCGGATCGGTTCTGCGCATCGCCGAGGCGGCACGGCTCACTCCACTGGCCGCGGACATTATCAACGAACGCGGCATTGAAGTTGTTCGTCGCGTGCCGCGCACGGGGTCAGGCCAAACTAAGACGGTCGCAGTAGGCGCCGATCACGGCGGTTACCCGATGAAGGAAGAGCTCAAAACCTTTCTCACCGAACTTGGTCATCGGGTCCATGATTTTGGCACCAACTCAGAGAGCGCGGTCGACTATCCCGACTTTGCCCATGCAGTCGCGCGCGCGGTCGCTGATGGTGCGGCCGATGTCGGCATCGTGATCGATGGAGCCGGCGTGGGCTCGGCGATGACAGCCAACAAAGTTCCCGGCGTGCGTGCCGCCGCCTGTTACTCGGTCGAGGTGGCGCGCAATTCGCGCGAACACAACGGCGCCAACGTCCTGACGCTGGGCAGCAAGACGATCTCCAGCGCCGAGATGCGCGATATCGTCCGCGCATGGCTGAGCACGGAACTCACCGAAGACCGTCACCGCAAACGCGTCGGCAAGATCGATGCGGTTGAGCGGCAGTACAGCCGTTGATCGTCCGTGCGAACAAATCTATGGTCCAGGTTCGCAGCAGAACGTAGGGCAAACGGACTTCATCAGTTTGCCTATTATTGAGTCTGACGGCACATGCTTCCAATCGCTAACTTCGGTGCTCGGCAGGTCGTCCCCTATTATCTTCTCAGACATATCTATATCTACGTTCTCAGCAACCCTCATTTCCGACGTTTTACATCTGAACGCCAACAAAACTCGGCTATAGCTGTAACGATAATACTTGACCGCGTCTAGACCCTTCTTGCGCCGGGATTCAATAATGTCGTTGCGTTCCTGGATTCCGTCGATAGGAATAAGTTTTGCCCACACTACGCACGAATCGGAGCTAGTGGCGTTTATTGAATTAGACCTGTAATACATAGTCTGATTATCCGCTGCGCCAACTAACTGCCAATCACTCGTAGGAGTGTCCACAGCGGCCTGCGACGCAGTTGGGCTTGCCAACGGCGTGTTGGACGCAACGGGAGTTTGCATAGCTGATAGCGCAGACGGCGCGATCGTTGGTTGCCGAGCTAAGGTCGGAGTTGCCAAGGCAACGGTTTGCTCCGAACGACTGCTTGGTGATTGGTCGCTAGAACCCAGATTGCTTGCAATGAGAATTGCGCCAATTCCTAAGACGATTGCCATTGCTATCAGCCAGATTCGTTTGTCAAACGTTTTAGGCGATGATACTTGTTCTTGACTCGACTTATCATAAATAGACCTGTTGGGATCTAACGACGCGGCTATAGTTGGATCTAATCGTACTGAAGCGACTGTTTTAGGTAAGACTAGAGTGTTCTCGCCAGGTTGGACAATGGTATCCTCCCTCAGTTCAACTCCGCATTGCAGGCAGAATCGATACTCGCCGGGAACTTCGTGATTGCAATAAGGACAGATCACTTGGTGTCCTTCAATGTGAGCTTGTTCGGAGTGCCCAACTAAATTGCAAGTCGCCCGGCAACACTCTTTCCGGGCAGAATCAGACAAGCTAAGAATACTACTACTAACCAGAAGTAAGAACACAACTGGCCGACTACAAGTTGGATCTGCCTGAGAAGTTTGGCGCGAGTATGTGGCACTACTGCCCAATAAAGATGCCGTCACTCCGACTTCCCTGCCCCGAATGACTTACGAAGAGTTTCTCGAGTGGGCGGACGGCATTAATGCGGAGTGGGTTGATGGCGAGGTAATTCTGATGAGTCCCCCATCCTTAGCACACCAGCAAATTCTCAGCTTTCTGGCAGCATTGCTTCAGTTTTTTGCAGAAGCAAACGATTTAGGGGAAGTCTTGTTTGCTCCATTTCAAATGAGACTTAGAACGCGTCCCTCGGGTCGCGAACCTGATGTACTCTTTATCGCTCGCGATCGACTCGACAAGTTGCAAGATGCCTATCTCGACGGTCCAGCTGATCTCGCGGTCGAAATCATCAGTCCCGATAGTCGCGCGCGAGACCGAGTTGATAAGTACCACGAATATGAACAAGCCGGCGTGAGGGAGTACTGGCTGATCCATCCAGCCCGTGAGCTCGCTGACTTTTATCAGCTCAACGCCGACGGAGTCTATTCAAAGGTCATAATCGACGACGATCGCATCTATCGCAGCCAGATCATGGAAGGTCTCTGGCTCAAAGTCGACTGGCTGTGGCAAGACCGGCTGCCGACCTTGATGTCGGTTCTGAAAGAGTGGGGACTGGTAAAGTAAGAATTGACAAGCATGGCCTATTCAAACAACGGCGATTTTGAACAACTGGTCGAGCAGATCACGGACGTGATCTATGCTCGACTGAACGGCGAGCATGTCGATCAGGCGGCGATGTGCGGCTGCACGTCGGAATGTTTTCATCGCTGCCCCGAGCGTATGCACCGGGTTGTCGACGCGGGCGCGGCGCGCATCGGGCTGGTCCTGGGTCAGACGGCTTCCGCGCGTGATTGGGCCAGCTTGATCGATCACACCCTTTTGAAACCCGACGCCACCGAAACTGAAATCAAACATCTCTGCGAAGAAGCTGCGCAATATCATTTCGCTTCCGTCTGCGTAAACCCTACCTGGGTGCGCGTCTCGGCTTGTAATCTCCAGGGCTCCGGCGTTCCCGTCTGCACGGTGATCGGATTTCCGCTGGGTGCTACGCTGCCCGATGTAAAAGCTTACGAAGCCCGCCGCGCGATTATGGATGGCGCCCGCGAAGTTGATATGGTCATCAACGTTGGCGCTCTGAAAAGCGGCGACGACTGCCTGGTTGAATACGACATTCGGTCGGTGGCCGAAGTCGCGCATGAATACGACGTGACCTGTAAAGTAATCATCGAAACTGCGCTCTTGACCGACGACGAAAAGGTTCGCGCTTGTCAGGCGGCGAAACGCGCCGGTGCTGACTTTGTCAAAACTTCGACGGGATTTTCCAAAGGCGGCGCGACCGTGGCGGACATTGCTTTGATGCGCCGCGTCGTAGGTTCAGAACTCGGCGTGAAAGCTTCCGGCGGCGTCAAGAACATCGATGATGCCCGCGCGATGGTCGCAGCCGGCGCCACTCGCATCGGCGCCAGCGTCGGCGTCAAGATCGCGCAGGAAGCTGCCGGTGTCAAAAGCAACGGCCGAGCGCCGGCGGGATACTAAGTCCTCAGCCTCCGGGTCTGTAGCCCGACCGCGAGGGAGGGCTTCGTAGGAACGCTTCAGTCGCCATTACCAATTGCCAATCCGCTACTACTACTCATTGCGCTGGTTCGGTTGGTCGCTGGGTCTTTGCTTGGTCTGCTCCCTTTTAAGCACCTCAAGGGCCCAAACACCTTCCAGTCAGGACGTCGACGTCATTCGCACCGAAACTGACCTCACCAATCTTCTCTTCACCGCCACTGATAAGAACAATCGCTACCTGACGACACTACAGCAAAGCGATATCCGAGTGCTCGAAGACGGCGTGCCGCAAACTCTCTTCACGTTTCAGCGCGAGACTGATCGCCCGCTGTCCATCGCTTTCTTGATCGACGTAAGCATCTCCGAAGAGCGTACGCTGCCGGATGAAAAAGCCGCTGCCCGCACCTTCATCGAAAATGTCATCCGATCCAGTAAGGACCAGGCGGCGATAATTCCATTCGAAGGTTATGCGCACCTCGAACAACCTTTGACCCGCGACATGATCAGTATTTATCGAGCGCTGGAGAAGGTCGAAGTGGCCTTCCCGGCTTATCTCGGATCGGCGCCACCAATCGGCGGCATTAGTTCGGGCCCGGGCACGATTGCACCTCCGCGTGAGGGCTCGACCGCAATCTGGGACTCGGTCGCGGTAACTTCCCGATATGTTCTGGCGTTAAGTCCGGGCCCACGACGGCGCGCGATCGTCCTGCTCACTGATGGGCAAGATACCAGCAGCCGTCTGGTGCGCCCGGACGCCATCGACCAGGCTATTGCATCGGAAACTGTTATTTACGCCATTGGCATTGGTGACAAGAAGTATGAAGGGGTTGATAGAAACGCGCTTAAGAACATAGCCGAGCGCACTGGCGGACGCGCGTTTTTCCCGAAGAAGCAAGACGACCTGACGGCCGCCTTCGCCGAGATCGAGCAGGAGCTGCGTTCGCAATATCTCGTCGCGTACTCATCGACAAACAAAGCTCGCGATGGCGGATTCCGTCAGATGTCGATCGAGATCACAAATCCCGAACTGCGCAAAGAGCAATTGAAGTTACGTTATCGCCCGGGATATTTCGCGAAAAAATCCGGGAAGTAACCCTTCACCACGCAATGGTCTTTTCAATCCGTCGATCCGGAACCAGCCACATCACCGCGACCAGCACATAGAACGCACAGGCCAGCCAAGATCTCACAAACGCCAGCGGAATCGCCAACAGATAGATCACCATTGATATCTTGCCTTTGAAATCCGCGCCCAGCGCCGTGGCTAAAACGGAATCCGGTGCGTGGATCGAAAGCAGGGAGCGGGCCAGAATGAAGTACGAGATCGCTGCGCAAAGGAGCACCACTCCGTACAGCGCCGCGGGCGCCGCGGCAAAGTTATTCTCGCCCATCCACCCGGTAACGAACGGAGTCAGCGACAACCAGAACAGCAAGTGCAGATTGGCCCACAGCACTCCGCCGTTAACATGCTCTACTACCTGCAGCAGGTGGTGATGATTGCTCCAATAGATGCCGACGAAGACGAAGCTCAGGGCGTAGCTGAGAAATACTGGGGCTAGCGGGACCAGCGCTCGCCAACTGGCGTCATGCGGGATTTTGAACTCGAGCACCATAATCGTGATGATGATGGCGATCACTCCATCACTGAAAGCTTCCAGACGGTTCTTAGTCATCTTTTCAAAATCGTCCGTTGGTATCGATTGAAAATGGAGCGCGGACATCCTGTCCGCCAGCGTGCTTTGCACGCTCAGCTTTCATTCGGTGAATTAGTAAGAGCGGTTCGCGCTGCGCGCTCAGGCGGACAGGATGTCCGCGCTCCCTTGCGGCCCTACGCTACAACTCTTTTCGCATCGGCACCAGTCCAATGGTTATTCCCGCGCCCACTTCAAGCTCAACTCTGTCATCGCCCGCATAACCACATGCCCGGTAGAGTTTGATTCCGGGCAGAGTAGACATCAACTCCAGAGATTTAGACCCGGCCGCTTGCGCTTCAGTTTCACAGGCTTCGAGAATCGCGCGCGCGATTCCCTTCCTCGCCTGTTGGGGATGAATAAAGAACGCGCGAATCTTTGCGGGTTCTGTCATGGGATCGAGATAGCCTGCGTCTCGAGTTGCGTATTGATCACCACCAAACAGAGTCTGCCGTTTGCTCCAGCCGCCACATCCAATCAACCCTTCGAAGCTTTCAGCCACGAAATAAGTTCCATCAATAATCAGGTTGGTATCGACGCCAAAAACGGTGGCAATCGCGCCTTCGATTTGCTCGTCGGAGTAATCGGCGCGGCTTAGACTGCGGGCTGAGTCTTTGATGAGTTGGGCGACGGCGGCGCGGTCAGAGAGCGTGGCTTTGCGGAGGATGTAGTCCATTTCGACAGCATGATAGCGCATTCAGGGTTGTAGCCCCCGCAGCGGGTGATGATGTCAGTAGGCCAGAGCGCAAGCTGTGGGTAAAACAGATCAAAAAAAAACAACGAGCCTCGGAAGAGGCGACATATGGGCTATTATTTATGTCGCCCGCAGCGCGGGCTCAGTCGTATTTTCTTACGTGTCCCCACAGCTGGCGCTGTGGGCTATTGGTATGCCGTCGGCATCGCCGACTGGTCGAACTTTTCAATGACTCGATTGTCTAAGGGATGGCGAGTGCGGCCGTGAAGTTTCTCAGAGCCTTGAATCCTCACGCCCTTTCCTTATATCCTCGCCCCAACTCTTATGGCTTCCAGACGCAACCTATTGGCTGTGATTCTTGGTGGAGGAGCGGGCAAGCGCCTCTTTCCCTTAACCCGGGATCGATCGAAACCTGCGGTGCCGCTTGGTGGCAAATATCGTCTCGTCGATGTGCCGATTTCGAACTGCATCAACTCTGACGTCATACGCATGTTCGTGCTTACGCAGTACAACTCGGCATCGCTGAACAAACACATCGCCACCACTTATCGCTTCTCGCCATTCGCCGACGGGTTTGTAGAGATCCTCGCCGCCGAGCAGACCCCTGAAAGCGGCCAGTGGTTTCAAGGCACGGCCGACGCGGTGCGCCAGGTGCTGCCGCACATACGCGACTGGCGCATCGACACACTCTTGATTCTGTCCGGCGATCATCTCTATCGCATGGACTATCGCAAGTTCCTCGCGCGCCATGATGAAAGCAAAGCCGACATCACGATTGCGGTGATTCCGATCGTGCCTGACACAGCCAGTGAATTTGGTTTGCTCAAGACAGACAAGGACGGCCGGATCATAGAGTTCCGCGAAAAGCCAAAAGGTGAAGAACTCGAAGCGATGCGTGTCGACACGACTGCGCTGGGACTGAGCGCGGAAGAAGCACTGGCCCGGCCTTATCTCGCCTCGATGGGTATATATGTTTTCAGATACGACCGGCTGGAAGAAGTTTTGGCCGAAGACAAATCGCGTCTGGATTTCGGCAAGGAAGTAATTCCCGGGAGCATCCACAAGTACAACGTGCAGGCTTATCTTTTCAACGACTACTGGGAAGATATCGGAACAATTGGCGCTTTCTACAACGCCAATCTCGAAATGACCACTGCCATTCCGCCATTCAATTTGTTTGATGCAGAAGCGCCTTTATTAACCCGCTCGCGCTATCTGCCACCGTCGAAGATCGATGACTGTGAGATCCGCAATTCGATTGTCAGCGAGGGCTGCATTATTAACGGCGCGCGAATCAATAACTCGCTCATCGGTTTGCGCAGCCGTCTCGGCAACGGATCCCAGGTGGAAGCTTCCTACATGATGGGGGCTGACTACTATCAGACGCTGGAAGACATGGAGGTGGATACTGCGGCCGGCCGGCCCTGGATCGGCATTGGCAAGGGAACGATTGTCCGCCGCGCGATCATCGACAAGAATGCGCGCATCGGCGCCGGCGTGCGGCTCTTGAACGAGGCCGGCACAGAAGAGGCTGACGGACCGGACGGATCCTATTACATCCGCGATCGGATAATCATCGTGCCCAAGAATGGACTGATTCCCGATGGGACAGTCGTGTGATCTCTCGGTGTCCTCTGTGGCTGAATTCAGATTCCTTCACCACAGAGGACAAAGGAGCAATTAGAACGTTCCGGAAAATTCCTTTTTCAACACGGGTGGTTTCCCAGGTTGATTGTCAGTCTGCGCGGTCGCGTTGGCTCCAGGTTGGAAAACGTAGCTGTCGCGAGTGCGAACCACCAATTCAGGACGGTTCACGCGAACCTTAACGGTGCGTCGCTCTCCCGGATGCGGGGTGTTTTTCGGGTAGTAGCCCAGACTGTACTGACGTCTCAACTCTTCGGCCACAGATCGAAACGCGACATCGAGATTCTCCTGCTCAGCATTGTATAGACGCGCCCCACTCACGCGGGCCAGGTCATGGAGATACTGATCCGCGAGTTCATATTCGTTGCCTGAGCCGCCACCTCCGGGCCAGTTACCGCCACCGCGGCCACCGCGGCGTCCTCCACCACCTCCTCCACCGTTCGGATAGTTACCCCCGCCGTTACCACCTCCAAGAATCGCTCCGAGAATATCGAAAACGCTCCCGCCGCCACCGCCGTTCCCTCCCGGATAACCGCCGCCGCCGCGGCCGCCACGACGCGAGCCGCCGGAACCCGGCCAGCCGCCACCCATGTCACTAGAGGTGTCGTATTCGACCGGATAAATCAGCGCGTCGAGCTCTTCGGCATCACGCACCGTGCTTTCGTAAGTCGCATGCTTGCTGGTCGTATCAACTCCATCAGTAAACAGCACGATCGCCTTCCGGCCTTCGATCCGATTGAGGGATTGATTGATCACCTGATCAACGGCGTCGTAGAGACGAGTTCCAGAACCTGGTTCTGTCTGACGAATCGCATTGCGCAGAGTGTTTCGATCACTGGTCGGTTGAGCGAGGATCCGAATCTTGTCGCTGAACGAAACCACCATGACGTGATCGTCAGGTCGCAGTTGCCCGACAAAAGCAATTGCTGCATCCTGAATTTCGCCGAGCTTGTTGATGGTCGAACCGCTGGTGTCGATCAGCAGAGCGACAGTGAATGGTTTTTCGGTCGAAGCGAAATACGCGACTTTTTGTTCTGTCCCGTCTTCCCAAACTCTAAAATCATCTTTCGTCAGGTTGGGAATATACTTACCGTCACGATCCATAACGCTGACCGGGATGCTGACCAACGTCGTATCAACCCGAACGATATCGCCCGCGCCGACCTCTTCGGGACCGGCATCTTTGGTTGAAGTCGATTCCGGCTTCTGCTCGTTGGGATCGCGGTTCGCTCCTCCCAGGACTGGGGGGCGCGACGGCCGCGACGGCCCTGAGGAATCACCAGACTGCGATTGGGTTTGCTGAGGTTGGTTCTGTTGCTGGGATGGCGTCGTCTGACCCACGCGCCGCGGTCGTGTCTGGGTGCTCGCAATCTGCGCGAAGGCTCCCACGAAAGAACAGAGCAAAATAAAGGTGATAATTCTCTTCATGACAAGAAACTCCTGTCGGAAATGTGACTGGTGGCTTTGCGGCGTGTTGAATCGGGGACGTTGCGAGCGCCTGATTCTTCAAGACACCGCTTCTTTGATGCAGTAATTGCCACAGAGATGCTTCGAAAGAAGCCGTCAGCTGTAACGAACTTCCGGTTTACCGGGAGAGAAATTGGGGAGAGATATTAGAACTGACCGGATGAAGATAACACCCTGAATCTGTTTAGACAAGCGAAAGGCCTCGGAGGTAGTGGTACAGTTTGAACCTACGCGGCAGGATAATGGCGCCCGCTGTCGTGATCTCAGGAGGCAAAATGAAAGCATCTATGTTTTATCGAATCGCTGCTGTTCTTCTGCTGCTTTTTGCGGTAGGACATACACTCGGCTTTCGCCAGTCTGATCCCAAATGGGGAGTTGATGCCCTGCTTGGCTCAATGCGGTCAATTCACTTTGAGGTGCAGGGGTTCAACCGCACCTATTGGGACCTCTTTGTGGCGGCCGGATTCTCGGTCGGCGTGTTTTATTTATTCGCGGCGATATTGGCATGGCAGCTAGGTAGCCTTCCGGCAGCGACTTTGGCGCTCATGCGCGGCACTGCGTGGGCGTTCGCCCTTTGCTTTGCCGCCATCACAGTTGTGAGCTGGAGACACCTCTTTATCATACCCATCGCTTTCTCAATAGTGATTACATTATGTTTGACTGCGGCGGCATGGCTTTCGGCGAGGCAGATTTCCATGCCTCCATTGCGATAGTAAGATGAGAGGATTCTAACGACACCACTACCGCGTCGGACAACCGCGCAGACGTCGGTCAGCGCTACTTAGCCAGATTTATCGCGTTCCAAATGAACGGGAAAGTGCCCCAAGTCTGACCGCGGTGTTGTGGGCGAAAAGCGAAGAGGACCAACCGGCCTTTGCCCATTCCAATTTCAGCGAGGGCGATACGGTTCCTGATTCGTTCTTCACCGCGTAACCAACCCGATCGCAGAACGTCGTCTTTCGCATAGCGAGCTATCACCTTGACCTCAGCGCCGGTTGGTCCCTCATACACGTCGCGGGATTTCGGCGCGGGCTTGTCGATTAGATCAAACGCTGAACTATTGATGAAAAAAGCGTTCTCGTCTTTCGACATTGTTCGCGCAATCGGACTGGAAGTGTCCACGTCCAGCCCGAGAATCGAGCCGGGACAATAGAAGTCACTCGAGCGCACTCCTTCCAGCGAATTTTTCAACGGTAACCGCCAATTCTTAATTAGCGGCCCGCACGACCCATCAAAACAAATCAGCGTGCCGCCGTCGTCAACAAAGCGAGCAAGGTTCACCAGGCCCTCGCTGCTTATGCCGGCTTCAGTGCCGGCAGCTTCGGGATCGGCAGGTTCGCGGGTTCTATCGGAAGGCAAAACAATCGCATCAAAGTGCGCGCGCAAGTTACCTTCACTCAGCCCTGCATCGCGCACGGATTCGTAAGGAACGTTGAAGGTATCAAAGACATATCGCGTCCAGCCCTCATCCATGTTGCCGCGCCGGCCCTGATAGATTCCGACGGCAATTCCAGGTGTGATTGGATTCGCGATGGGCGACTTTTCACCGGTCCAGAGAGCGAGACCCAAATCGCGACGTACCTCATTCTCGTTCTTGATTAGCGTCAGCTTCCTTTCGCTCGCAGTTTCGCGAATCGACAAAACTGCCGGACTGTTCAGTCCCATCTGCATAGGTAGAGTCCACCCCGCGACATCGTACGGCCGCTCGGCGTCGCCTGAAGCTGTGGTGCGATCGGGATATACCTGTGGTTCGAATAACGCAAGCACGTTTTGGCGATAAGGCTGATTGAGAAAGATAATGTAACTTCCGGACGGCACTTCCTGCAGAGGCTGCGGCGTAGTCGAGACTCCTCCTGCGAAGCGCCTATTGGTTGAAGTAACCTCCGCCCCAACCATTTTCTGTTCGCCCTTGACAGCATGTAACTCACGATCGAGCCGGTGGACTTCCACTCCCTGCTCTACCAGTGCGCCGATCATTTTCGCGACGTTTTCGTCACGGCCCTGCCCGGCGGGAATCAAATAGGCAACCGGCTGTGGCGCTTCAATCCGTTTCACCCAGCTGGTATCAGAAACATTCGCTTTTCCCAGCTCATAGAAATTTCGCAGGTAATCAGCGCGATAGTTTGCCGCCAAAGACAAGACGGAATGACAGGCGATCAGTTCCATCTGCATGATGTCGCGCGGATGCCAGGCTCCGCCGGGCCAGGGCGCGGGAAAGTTTGTCGTGACGTCCAGGGCTGTTCGCATTCCGCGCGTGCCGCCGCGCGCCAGTTGATCTCGCGTAACGTTGCCCGGAGACATAATCCGCGCGCTGGCAGCTTCGGTGAGAATGCCGACTGAGTTGTGAAAGTAAGGCGCCGTGCGAAAACCTCCATGCCACCAGGTATCATAGAGCGCGTTGGTCAGCACGCCGCGGAATCCGGCTGCCGTCACGTCGGCGGCCATCTTGTGACCAATCAATCCCACCTGTCGCAGCAGCAGCGGCGCGATGTGCGGATTAGGCGGATCGTAAAAAGGCGGCACGAAAAAACGCGAACCGTTCGAGCCCTGCTGATGAATGTCATAGACGATTTCCGGAAACCATTCTTTCCAAAACAGTCGCGTGACGGCCTTTGTCTCTTTCAGATCGAGCATGAACCAATCGCGATTGTCGTCATGGCCGGCATAATAATGATAAAGCTCAGGCGGATCGCGGCCTTCCGCAGCCGTGCCCAGCGACTTTCGATAATTATTTGCCACGATGTCGATGCCATCGGGATTAGGTGACGGAATCAGAATCAAAATTGTGTTACGCAGGATCGAGAGAGTGTCGTCATCATTGGCACTCGCCAGGTTGTAGGCGAGCTGCATCGACATTTGCGACGCGACAATCTCAGTAGAATGGATCGAGCACGAGATGGCCACCACCGTCTTCCCTTCCCTGATTAGCCTCTCGCTGACTAGCGACCCACTAAAATTCAACTGGCCATCAGGGTTAAGCCGCGGATCAGCCAGACGACGCTGGATGTCTTTATACTTTTCCAGATTCCGTATATTCTCTGGCGCGCTGATGAAGGCGGCAATGAGTGGCCGGCCCAGTGTCGATTGACCAATAGCTTCTACTTGAACACGATCGCTCGAGCGGTCCAGTCTCGCAAAGTAATCGGCAATCTGTTTCCAATCCAGAATCGTGCGGTCGTCGCCGGGATTGAAACCGAATACGGAGTGCGGTGAAGGGATAGCATTGGTGAGTGGTTCGGCGCGTTTGCGTTGAGCTTCAACGGTTGCGCAAAAAGCAACCAGTAAGAATAGAATCGTCGGGAACAATATTTTCTCTGCGCCACCTTTGCGTGCTCGGCGCCTCTGCGGTGAATGCCGACGATGGATAAGTTCACCGCAGAGACGCAGAGCGCGCCGAGGAAACGCAGAGAAACAAACTCTGTCCGAGTTCAGCAGATGCATTCTGAAATTCCTTCTCAAGAATTGATGCGGCCTACCGTAGCCAATGCGGCGAAGTCTAGCACAAGACGCGGGCCCAGAATCCTCGGCAAGTTGCGGTTCTGGTGGTCCTGGTTTGTCGCCGGCGCGCTGCTCTTAATACTCGCGCCGCCAATTCTGCTCCTCGCCCGTTTGGCAAACAAGCCTGACTGGGTTTATCCGTGGGCCGATTTTGGCGCGCGCATGTGGCTACGTCTGAGTGGTGTGAAAGTGAATGTCAAAGGGCTCGAATTGCTGGATCCGAAACAGCCCTATGTTTTCATTTCGAATCACTGGTCTTATCTCGACGCCGCGCCCTTGTTTGCCTTTACCGGACGGCGCATGGGTCTGGTCGGCAAGAAGGAACTTCTCAAGGCGCCGATTCTTGGCTATGGAATGGGCTTTGTGAATGTGATCGCCATCGATCGATCGAATCGCGAGCGCGCCGTCGAGTCCATCCGGATTGCGACTGAACGCCTGCGCTCAGGCATCTCGTTCGGCGTGTGCGCCGAAGGCACACGCGCTCTTCCCGGTCAGATGCTGCCGTTCAAAAAGGGTGCTTTTCATATGGCGGTACAGGCCGGCGTGCCTATTGTTCCAATTGCTTTTAAGAACAGTGACCAGTTGATGGGTAAAGGTACGGGCGAGGCCTGGCCGGGAACTATCGAGATGGTCATGTTCCCGCCAGTCGAGACTGCGTGGGTTTCAGACGACGAAGATTTGCAGAGACTTGTAGATCAAGTCCAGGGAATGATCATGAAAGAGTTGGGGGTTGAGAAACTCACTCTACGACGGCCGAAGTAATAGCCATAGTCGCCGGCAAGATTAGCTGCCCCGGTGATGCGGCACGCAATCTAAACCTCACGAAACGCAGCTGAACAACCAGGACTCCTGGTCCGAGTCATTTCCTTACAGCGCCGTCTTTACTGCTTAAATTCGTAAGTCAGTATGCCGGACACTTTCACCGTTATTCCGTCGACGACCCTGGGTGCGAACCTGGCTTGTTTGGCCGCGTCAACGGCGGCCGGTCGCAACGACTCCGGACCGAACACCGCTTCGGCCGAGATCACTTTGCCGGTTTCGTCTACCAGAACCTTTACCTGCACCTCACCAAACTCGTGCAGCCTTCTCGCTTCCGCGGGATACTTTGGCGTTGGCAGGTCGAGGGCTTTGCTGTTGAGTATTCCACCCTCGGTCGGCTGTATTTCCTCAGACGGGCCACTTGGTTCAGGCGGCTTGGTTTGCTGCGGCTGCGGAGCCGAGGTTGGTTTTGATTCAAGCTTCGGCGGTTCCGGCTTCTCTGATCCCGGCGGGGCATCTCCGATCTCAGTAATGGTGACCTTGCCACGTCCGACCACGAAGTCGGTATATTTCACCAGCATGCGCAGTCGCACAACGTTACCATTGCCGAAGGTCAGTTCGTCGTCTGCATAGGTGTATGTCGGAAACCAATACTTGCCATCGATCTGTTCGCGATAGGTTTCGAAGGTCGCGTACTTGTTGTTCTTGTCTTCGGGAACGCCTTTACCTCGAGCTTTGACGATCTGCAGATCCTGTACGTCAACCCAGACTCGGCCCTGAAAAAATCTCTCCTTGATCTTCTTGGGATCGGGCGCGACCCTGGGACCGACATCAAAGACGTAGAGATCCAACTCATCGATCTTCTCTTTGCCGACGTACTTGAAGCTGTAGGCATTGAGTTTGGACGCTTCGAGGGCGAAAGGATTGACGCCTCCCAGATCCTCGAGGTCCTGCGCTGTAATGTTGATCTCGGTCAGCGTAGGCATCGGAAAGAAGTTGATCTTTTCAAAGCGTTCTCCTTGATCGTTGAAGGTGAACAAAGATACTCGATGATACTCACCGGTCACCTGTCCGCCCATCCCAATGGTCTGCACCAGTGCGTCTCGTTTGAAAGCATAGGTGTTAAGTGCAGCACGAAAGTGGGTTTCTTTGGCCGTGAAGGCGCGGACGATCTGGTCAACCTGGGCTGCTGACAGTGTACTTGCGACTATTGTCGTCGCCGCGGGACCCCTCGCGTCAGCGCTGGTTTGCTGTGGCAGCGCCATTCGCGTGGTCATAAACAGGATCAGGGCCGCGAAAAGCGCGCGGCTGAGAACGATGTCAACAAAGCGCTGACCAAATCCAGGGAAGAAGTTCATCGTATTTTCCTACGCAAGCAATTAATGAAAAACCACGAAAACAGGCGACGACTCGTGGATTATAGCAACCGAACTGAGTCAGGGCACGCCTGCAGTCAGATGAGCGAAATGGCGAGCCTGTTGCCAGCAAATTTCAGCTCGGTAACGGAACGCCCTTGATCGTACACACCGCTTAGGTTGGCGTGCTGGACCCTGAAAGCGTCCAATGTAATAGCCGGGGGCAACCGCCGCCGGATCGACGGGTAAGATTTTTCCGACCCTGAAAGGATCGCACCGCTTCGGCATGATGTGACCCCTTCAGGGTCATGATCGGGCTCTTCTCCGTTTCCGGGGGCGTTGCCCCCGGCTATTACATTCGACCCCTGCAGGTCGTCGCGTTGATCCACCCGCTCGCGCGGGCGGTACTGACCTCATCTCGACGCTGGCCGCGATGCGCGGGCTTACCGAGGTGTTCCGAACTGCGCCCTCCCGGTATTTAACTTGGACTGGCACCCGCCTTCGCTTTGCACTACTTTCGAGTTAAGATGTGGGGTTTGCGAGACCGCTGGATTTCCCTCTGTGTGGTCTGGCGCGCACCAATCATGACCCAGGAAGCTATCGAAGTACGGGGCGCTCGCGTCAACAATCTCAAGAACATCTCGTTCTCGATTCCTATTAACCTCATGACAGTGGTCACCGGCGTCAGTGGCTCGGGTAAATCCTCGCTGGCGTTCGACACGATCTATGCCGAGGGCCAGCGCCGCTATGTCGAGTCGCTTTCGGCTTACGCCCGCCAATTCCTCGAGCGCATGGACAAGCCGGATGTTGATGAAGTGCGCGGGATAGCACCCGCCATCGCCATCAGGCAAAAGAACTCGACGCGTAATCCTCGCTCGACCGTGGCCACTCAGACCGAAATCTACGATTATCTGCGGCTGTTGTACGCTCGCGTGGGGACCACGTTCTGTCGCGTTTGCGGCCGTGAAGTCCAACGCGATTCGCCAGAGTCCGCGGCCGATGAAACGCTCAAACAGGTGGCTGAAGGAACACGCTTCTTTGTTCTGTTTCCGGCTCAGGCGGGACTGCAGATCGAACTCAATGGGAGTAATGGCGACAGCCCAGGGGCGCGCAAGGGTAAACAGAAAGAGAGTCAGGGACAACTCGGCCGGCAGGCGATTACGGCGCATTTGATGAGCCTGATGCAGCGTGGATTCACTCGATTAATACACGAAGGGCAGCAAATCGATCTTACGTCTCCTGATGACTACCACCGGGATAATTTTCAAAACGTTTATGTCCTGGTTGATCGCCTGGCAGCGGCCGAAGACATTCGCCAGCGTCTGGTAGATTCGCTGGAAACCTGTTTTCGTGAAGGACACGGGCAAGCGATGATTGAAACGGCCGCAACCGAACCGGCTCGCCTGCGTTTTTCTGAAGGCTTCGAGTGCAAATATGACGGCACGATCTATGCGACGCCAGAGCCGCGCCTCTTCAGCTTCAACAATCCATACGGCGCTTGTCCGACCTGCCAGGGCTTCGGCAACACCATCGGTCTCGATTTTGATCTGGTGATTCCCAATCCCGGCTTGACGCTCAGCGAAGGCGCGATCGAGCCGTGGACTAAGCCGCAGTACGAGTGGGCCAGGACGGAACTGCGCAGCTTCTGCAAGTCGGATCGAATCCCGATGAACGTTCCTTTTAATGTACTAACCCGCCCTCAACGCAACGCGATTGTTAATGGCAAGGGCGAATGGAGCGGCGTGCGCGGTTTCTTTGATTGGCTCGATACAAAAAAATACAAGCTGCACGTGCGTGTGTTCATGTCTAAGTATCGCGGCTACACGCTCTGTCCCGACTGCGAAGGCGGACGCCTGCGGCAGGAAGCGCGTGACGTGCGCATCGGCGGAAAGACGCTGCCTGAAGTATCGGCCTTGTCGATCAAGGACGCGGCGGTTTTCTTTGATACGCTCGAACTGCTGCCTGAACAGTCGGCCATCGCCGAGCGGGTGTTGTTCGAAGTGCGCCGGCGACTGCGCTTCATGGTTGACGTCGGTTTGGATTATCTGACTTTGAATCGTTTAGCTTCGACCTTGTCAGGCGGTGAAGCTCAGCGGATTCAGTTGGCGACTAATCTGGGATCATCTTTGGTCGGAGCGTTATATGTGCTGGACGAACCTTCCATTGGTTTGCATCCGCGCGACAACGACCGTCTAATTCGCCTGCTGCACAATCTGCGCGACATTGGCAACACAGTGCTGGTCGTCGAGCACGACGCGGACATGATGCGCGCCGCGGATCACATTCTGGATATCGGGCCGGCCGCGGGCGAACTCGGCGGCCGATTGATGTATGAAGGCGACTTTCCCGGATTGATCAGGGATTCGCAATCACTGACCGGGCGCTATCTTCGCGGCGAGTCTGAAATCAGAGAGCCGAAGCATCGCCGGCCCTTGCAGCTTAAGCGTCTGAAAGTCCGTGGCGCCGGCGAGCACAATCTGAAAGGCATCAATGTCGATATCCCTCTAGACATGCTGGTTTGCGTCACCGGCGTCAGCGGCTCTGGCAAGTCGACTTTGATTCACGATTGCATCTATGCCGGCCTGAAAAAACAGCGCGGCGATTGGCAGGGCCATGTCGGTGCTTTTCAAAAGCTCGAAGGCGGTCAATACATAGACGAAGTAATTCTGGTGGATCAATCACCCATCGGCCGCACGCCGCGTTCGAACCCGGTGACCTACATCAAGGTCTATGACGCGATCCGCGAAACTTTCGCCCACACGCGCGAGGCCCAGGCACATGGATTCGATCCTTCGCATTTTTCGTTCAACGTGCCGGGCGGCCGCTGCGAAGTTTGCCAGGGCGACGGCACCGTGACAGTCGAGATGCAGTTTCTCGCTGACGTAGAGCTGGCTTGTGAAGAGTGCAAAGGCACGCGCTTCAAACAGCAGGTTCTGGACGTGCGCTATCGCGGCAAGAATATCCACGACGTGCTGAACATGACCATCCGCGAAGCCATCAGCTTCTTCCGCGACATCGCGAAAATCGTAAACAAGCTGCGGGTGATGGATGAAGTCGGTTTGGGTTATCTGCGTCTGCTTTACATCTTCGACGAACCAACCACAGGTTTGCACTTTGACGACATCAATAAACTATTGGCTGCGTTTCGAGCGTTGATCGACGCCGGCGGCTCGCTCCTGGTGATCGAACACAACCTCGATGTCATCAAGACTGCCGATTACGTAATTGATTTAGGTCCTGAAGGCGGGGACGCGGGTGGTTATGTCGTCGGGACGGGGACGCCCGAAGAGATCATGAAGGTAAAGGCGTCGCACACCGGACGATATTTGCGAAAGCATCTCACGGGGTCGAACGCCAAAGCTAAATTGCCTGCTGCGTGAGATAGAAAAAGCAGTTTACACTATTGCGCTCTTGCAACTGCCACTACTCGGAAACCGATGTTCTCGCCGTGATACGGTACGCTGCCGTACATGCGCGGCGCTGAGCGAACCAGATCCGCGCCGTCGTACCAGGAGCCGCCGCGAATTGTACGCAGGTGCTCGATGCCCCCAGTTATCCAGACACTTCCGTCCGCGGGCGCGCCATCGTAATTCTCATGGTACAAATCAAGACACCATTCCCAGACGTTACCGCGCATGTCATAAAAACCAAATGCATTTGGCAAGAGACGTCCGACGGGATGCGTCTTACCGTCTGAGCTCTTCCCGTACCAGGCTAGCAAGTCCAACTTTGCCGCATCATCGTTAGTCACTCCCGCACGGCACGCATATTCCCATTCTGCCTCGGTGGGCAGTCGATACCTGTAACCGTCGTTCTTGTCATTGAGCTTGTCCAAAAATTCCTGAGCGTCGTACCAGGAAACGTTTTCTACCGGACAGGTGGGACATTGCTTGAACCCACTTGGATTGTTGGTCATGACTCTTTGCCATTGCTGTTGTGTAACTTCGTATTTCCCCATGAGGAAACCGTATTCTCCGGTTGTGGTTCGCAGTGAATCCAATTTTAGCTTAGCCAGACCATATCGAGCTTGAGCTGCGTCATACTCCGCTTGCGACGCAATTTTTCCCTCGAACAAAGACCTTTCACGTTCAAGCTCGCGTCTAGTAGTGGCGTGTTCTGCTTCCGCGTTAGCAGTTTCGATTCTCGCTCTCGCCGCTTCGTCTTCGTTGACCACAAATGTCACGCGATGAGCCGGCCGCTCGCCGCCACGCTCCGAGCCCATCATAAAACTGCCGGGAGGGACCCATACTAATTCCATGCCAAGTTGATTGGTGATGGTTTCGTGCTGCGGGTTCGTAGTGGAAGTGCTTCCATTTCCGCGTCGTTTCCTGTTGCTGCCAGATGAAGTCCGTCTTGGCGTTGCAGTTGCTGTCGACTTTGACTGTTCAAGGGGCTTTGGCCGCGTGGTCGTCGGCTTCCTCGGCGTCGGCGTTGGCTTCGCAATGACCTCGCCGCCTTTGCCCTGAGCTGCCGAAACCGGTCGACCAGGCAGCCACAAGCTGAAAGCCAGCAGCGCGACTATCGCGAGCAAAGAGATAAGGCTGACGAACCTTTGCATTTCGAATTCCTTCTCTTAGCAGACTAAGAACGATCCACGAAATCACACGAAGCAGCACGAAGAGAGACTCCCAGTTCGCGTCGTTTCGTGTGCTTCGTGGGTCGTCCTGCTGAGATCACTCGAGCCCCTATCACCCAGCAAGGGCCATTTGGAGGAACACGTGAGCTCAATCAGTCCGCGGAACGGCGACAACTCGAAACCCGATGCCGTACTCGCGATAGTCTGAAGAGTCTTTAAAGCGAGCCGCTGAGCGCAAGTACACGGCACGGTCGAACCATCCACCTCCGCGCAGCACCCGCTTCTGTGAGTCTCCGCCACTCACCCACGCTGAGCCGTTCGTTGGTGCGCCATAATAGTTGTCATGATAAACGTCTGCGCACCACTCCGACACATTGCCAGACATGTCGTAAAGGCCAAAAGCGTTTGGCTGCTTTCCCCCGACAGCATGTGTCTGATTTCCAGAGTTCTCTACTGACCAACCGATCTCATTCGCATCGAGGGCATAATAGTCTCCCTTCGCTCCGGCACGGCACGCGTACTCCCATTCCGCTTCCGTCGGCAAGCGATATAAGTAAGAGTCATTCCGCGCGTTCAGCCCTTGTACGAAGTTCATAGCCTCTTCCCAACTTACAAAATACATCGGGTAGTTGTCGCCCTCGCCCACGATGATGTACGAGCCCGCCGCTTTGTCACGTTGTTGGTGGATCGTCGTTCCCATCACCGACTGCCACTGTCGTTGCGTCACTTCGTATTTGCCCATGTAGAAAGACTGCCTGATCGTTACTTGATGAATTGGCTTCTCGTCCGCGTTGCCGTTGTTCGAACCCATCGTGAATCTGCCCGACGGTATCAATACGAATTCAATGTCAGTCTTAATCGTGCGCGTGCGCGACAGCGGCCGGCTGCTGGTCCGGTTAGTGCGCGCCGGCGGTGTGCTGCTCTTCGGCGTTGGCGTAGGTTTCGGTTTCGCAATGACCTCGCCGCCTTTGCCCTGACCCGCTGTTGCAGAGCGGTTAGCTGGTTCCGGCGAACCGAACGCCAGCAACGCGGCAATAGCTAACAACGAGGCTGAAACAATGGATCGTCGCATTGGAAATCTTCTCAGGAGTTTCTCAACTTTCAGTTGACCACCACCACGGACTGACCTGATCGCAGATCCTTCGGATCTACCACCACGCTCTGGCCCAATTTAACTCCCGAACGTATTTCAATCCAGTCCGGTCCGACCGCGCCTGTCCCCACCAGTCTTTCGATCGCTTTGCCGTTCTCGACGATCAGCACTTTGCTGATTCTCGACGACTTCACGACCGCCTCCATCGGGACTGTTACCACCGTTGTGGGATCCATATCGATTTCCACGCGCAGCCGGTCGCCCACTTGCAATTTTCCGTTCTTTTCTAGAACGATATCGACTGAAGTTATGCGCTTCGGATCGCCCGGCGCAGTGGTCACCCTATCTACTTGAGCGTGATAAGCCACCTGGTCGTCGCTAACGGTCGCGTACTGTCCAACGCGAATCGCGATCTGCTTAACTTGAATATCGCGCGCGACGAAATGAGAAGTGTCGAATTGAATGCGCAGTTGGTTAGTGGGCGTGATATCAATCAACGGCGTACCCAGGCTGACGGTTTGACCTTGATCGACTCTCACAATGCGGACGAGTCCATCCATCGGACTTGAAACCACGCAGTCCGCTAGTTGTATTACAGCGCTGTTCACTTCATTAATCCGCTGCCTGACTCGGTATTCCGAAGCTATGCGCTCGCGACTTCCGGCGGGCAACGAAGAGGCTTCGGCTTGAGCTTGAGTGAGTGCGTTCCGCGCTCGCGCTTCATTTGCTTTGAAGACGGAGTTGTCAATTTCAGCAAGAACGTCTCCGCGCTTGACCGCGCTACCTTCTTGCACAGAAAGTTTTTGCAGCATGCCCGAAACTTTTGCCTGCACAGACACATTCTCGTAAGCTGAAACGACACCGACGCCGTTGATTGTCTCGGCAAAGCGTTGCTCGACTACCTTCGCGATTTTCACCGGCATCGGCGTTGAAAGTCGCGCGATCTTTGGCGCGACTTTCACTGGCGGGCGCGGCGTCGGTGAAGCCGAGGGCTTCGGCTTGATTTCGCCGCCCTTGCCTTGACCGGCGGATGCAGATCGATTAGATACGCGTGAAAGGCTGAGCAAGATCAAGCCAGCCATCAAGATGACGACCAGACAGATGCGGAGTCTGTTTCTTTTCATCAACTCTTCCCTGATTCCCCCCACACTTCAAACTGAATACCGCCTGCTGTCAGAGTTGAGCGGCCCACCATTTGTTTCCCTAGTTCGGCTTTGCGCCGCTGGGACTACTGGCAATTGGCTCTAATTTGGCACTCACTGACGAGTCGTGCCATCCCCCTATGACGATGTCTTCTTCAAAGGGCTTATGCTCTTTCGCCCGCACAGTAACGTGGTGCTTGCCGACGCTAAGTTGGTATACCGTTTGTGAATCGTCCCATGCTTTTCGTTCTCCGTCGATGAGGATTTCCACATCGTTCTTCGACACGGTAACTGCCCGGTCAGTCCATACGGGATAAATATGAAACTTACCACCTGACATCTTCAGCGTGCCGATAATCGATGGGAGCAGCTTCTCGTCGAATTTATCGATCGGCGCGGTGTACAGCATGACAACGATGGCAAGATCTACTTCGCGGACGGCATACATGTGGCGCGTGCGATTAAATGGCTCGATCGCGGCCGGCTTCACGGTCCCAAAAAACCCTGACTTGTCCCAAACGTCGTCTGGGTAGACTGCATCAAGCGCTGGAACCAGGCCGGCTAATGTCCGCACATCCTGCACGTCTGCAGCGAAAGTGGACCAATGGCCGGTTAGGTGGGCAATAGTCTCCGGCTCTGTTAATCGGGCAGATATGTTTTGTGACGCATAGACTTCTCGGCGTCGCGTAATGAAGTCCTGCGCGCTCGCCCACGCGACTATGCGCCCATCCTTACACGTTTGGGGAAAATAATCCTTGTTGATTTGAATAGTGACAGTCGTCTGCGGCGAATCGGGAGCGCGAAAACTAATCTGCCGATAATACACTTTACCTTCCTTCGTGCTCTCTTCGCGCACGGTTCGGATCCAACCAGAAGGAACCGCGTAGCTCAGTTCCTTCCCTTCCCATTCCACGCGAACCGGAGCAGGCAGGTCACGCTCAACCTTGGTCCATTCATAAGTAGGTTCGGGTGTCGGAGTAGGCGCCAGGATTGCAGCCGGCGAAGGCGATTTAGCTGGTTCAAGCGCTCTGATTCGATTATTGGCTAGCTCCGCAAACTGTCCAGTGGGATACCTTTTCAGATAAGTCCGAAAGTCCTCAGCGTTGGTGCTGTCTTTGATCGAATTCCAGAAGGTCATTTCAGCGGCGGAAGCAGCTTCACTCGCCGACTGGGAGGTCTGATCAGTCTTGGAGTTGTTCGTGACCCTCGAAGGTACGTTTCTCTTCGTGGTGGTTGTTTTCTTCGGCGTTGGGGTCGGCGTTGGCTTCGCGATGACCTGGCCGCCTTTGCCTTGCGGAGTCGTCAGGGAAGCGACGCGTCCTGACATCGGTACCGTCATCAGCGCCAAGGCGCCCATGAAGAGGATCAAAGCGAATAGTCGCGTTGTCCAAAGGTCGTGTGATTTAGCCATTTTGCACCTCGTTAACGAGCGGGCTTCTGACACTTGCTACTGAGACATGTCTTTCGCGCAGCGAAATCCGGTATTCCCGTAATCATAATTCCCGCGCGCAGGGTAGCCGCGACGATAGGTTGTGGTCGCTTCGTCTTTCGATTCGGTGAATGAGCCGCCACGAATGACGCGCAAGTCTCCAGAGGCTTGCTTCGACAGTTGGCCGCCGGGATAAGCCGCTAGTTTGGTTGCTGTCCACTCCCAGGCGTTGCCGACCATGTCCATGACGCCGTAAGGCGAGGCGCCTTTCAATGATCCGACATCCGCTAAAGCCTTGCTCGCATCATTGGCGTTAGCGTTGCCAGGCTGCCAATCGTTGCCCCACGGATAACGTCTGCCATCCGTTCCGCGCGCGGCAAACTCCCATTCTTCTTCGGTCGGCAGGCGTTTGCCGGCCCACTTTGCATACGCATTGGCATCGTCCCAGGTGACATCGGTCACCGGCTGCTGACCCGTTCCCTGCGGAAAAAGTTTGTTCGTCCAATTCCCCGGCGCGGCGTGTCCAGTCTTTCTAACAAACTCCTGATACTGTTGGCGTGTGACTTCATCGAGGTCGATAAAGAATGGTTTCACTCTGACGTTGTGCGCTGGGCGTTCATATTCATCGCCATCGTCGCGGCCCATCATAAACTCTCCGCCCGGCACATGGGCCATCCCGGCAGGCTCTTTCGTGCTGTTCGCCGACGTCATGTTCGCTTGATTGTTTCTTTGGTTTGGCGCAGTGGCGATGAGACCTGTCGATTTTTCCATGGTGGTACGCCAAACAATGGCGGACGTCGCCATGACCAGCACTCCAGCTACGATCAAAGCAATCCTTCCCCAACGGAAGTGAAAAGAGAATCCGGTTCTTCTTTGCGGGTCGTAGTCACCGGGCAAAGAGGCCGCCGTCGAAAGGGCGGCTCCACTCTCCCGTGTGGGCACGGCCGGCGGCACGTCGACGCGCATTGTGGGCACAGGCGGCTTAGGCGCCGAACTCTGCGACGAAGACTCCGAAGCTCTAAGAGTGAGATCCAGCGTAGGCGCCGGCGGCAACGAAGTTGACTTTAACGCGTTGGGCCTGTCGAGAGGCATGGTCGCGTTTTCAACTTCGGCCAGCCGCACGTTTTGCAAATCGTCGCGAAACTCAGTGGCTGTGGCGGGACGCTGATTCCTATTCAAAGCCATGGCGCGCTGCAGCAGATTCGAGAGAGCCACCGGGATCTGTGAATTAATCTCGCGCGGGCTCCGCAGCGGATCGGGATTCCCGTCCTCCTTCTCGGCTACTCGCGACAGCGCATCGGGGGGCACTTGCCCGGTAAGTAGGGTCCACAGCGTCGCCGCCAGCGAGTAGAGATCGCTGCGAGGATCCGTTCCTCGGCCGCGAATCTGTTCGAGCGGTGCGTAATTCGGTGTGTAACCGTAAATACTCTTGGCGCGGCTATCGACATCAGCGGTGGACATTTGTCCAGCCACGCCCTTCGCGAGTCCAAAATCCAGCAGGAGGACCTTCCCCTTCGGCGTCACCTTTAGATTGGCCGGCTTGATGTCGCGATGAACGATCGGTGGATTGGATGAGTGCAGTTCTTCCAGAGCATCGAGTAACTGGTCGGCCCAGTCAATCACCTTCGCGACTGCGAATGGCTGCTCTCTTAACTCCAGCAATTCAGCCAGGTCATGACCCGGCACGAACTGCATTACGAGAAACTGTCCTTCGCCGTGGGTGAAGTGATCCATGACTCTGGGTAGAGTCGGATGACTCAGGTTCGCCAGTAACTCGGCTTCGCGCCTGAATGCCCGCCGTTGTTCGTCGGTGGTTGCGAAGGTCTCTTTGACGGCGACGACACAACTGAGGTTCTCGTCCATCGCCTGGTAGACCGCGCCCATGCCGCCATGGCCAAGTTGATGAATGATGCGATAGCGCTCGCGGAGAATGGTGTTAGGGGAAAGCATCTCAGGTGAGACGGTCCGTCTGACTCTTATGGAAAGTCGCTAATCTCTTAACTGTGATGGGGTCAGTACCGGGAGCGGTAGCGACCGAGTTAAAGTTTTGGCGATCTCTGACGTCTCGCGGGTTGAGACCCGGTCGCTACCGCTCCCGGTACTGACTCCACTTCGGTGGTTCCGACCAGACCGTCTGTGATGACTCGCAAATTAAGACGCTACCGGAAGTCTCCCGGCTTGCGGAGGCGAACTGTAGAGTACTAACGACCGCATCTTAGCGAAGTTTGCCGGGATGCGCTAGAGTGTCGTCCTTGGAAATCACTGCTAAGCGAGAGAACAGATGAGCCTGAAAGAACAGATTGCGGGCGACATGATTGCCGCCATGAAAGCCAAAGATGCCGCGCGCACTTCGACCTTGCGCATGTTGAAGTCGGCGATTAGTTATCGCGAGATCGAAAAGGGCGGCGCGCTGGATGATGAAGAATTGGCGAAGCTCCTGCGTTCGCAGGTGAAACAGCGGCGCGACTCCGTCGAGCAATACCAGAAGGGTGGCCGTCAGGATCTGGTTGAGAAAGAGACGACCGAGATCGCGGTCATCGAAACTTATCTGCCGCAGGCTGCCTCAGTCGAAGAGATTGAACAGGCTGTGGCGGCTGCAATAACCGAAACCGGCGCCACCTCAATGAAGGAGATGGGGGCGGTGATGAAGGCCACGATGGTCCTTCTGGCAGGCAAGAATCCAGACGGCCGCGCCGTCAGCGAAACGGTTAAGAAGAAATTAGCCGGGACACCATGATCGGGCCCGACTGAGTTGGAATTCGTCCGCTGCATCAGGCCCATGACCTGAGTTAACACATTTCTGTCACTGTCGCGGGGAAAGCCTTCCAAAGTTACCCCTTCTATGATAGAAATGTGGGCCACCCTGGAGGCGTCAACCTCCGCAGCCAAAGCCAAACCGCTTTCCGGCCCCGGCTCCGGATCTTGAACGTATCCGCATCAGTGAAAATTTACCTGGCCCCCCGGGGAGTTCCTAATCAGGAGCTCGATCCCGATTCAGTTCTTTGACCGTCGCCCGATCAATTCAGTCGTGCGGTACGAGCGTTCGGTTTCTTGATCGCCCTTCGTCTTTCTCTCAAGGAGGCTCGGATGAAAAAACAGCTTTGCAGCCTGATATTTGTCGGACTGGTTCTATGCTTGCTCGCGTCCCTCAGTTTGGGCAAGACCTCTTCGGAACTTGTTAAGCAGCATGAACGCAATACCATCTCTTTGGAACTCGAGTTTACAAAAAAGAATCCGAACGCTCTCCAACGGGTAATTTCCTTTCTGAATTGGGGCGCCAATGGTTACGCCACCGGCTTCGTGGTTGGTGACCACCTGGTCATGACGGCGTATCACGTGGTGTCCGGGGGCCTGGACGAGTCCAAGAAACTGGCGCTGGGCTTTTCACGCACTGACGACCTCGAGGCCCGCGTTTACACCAATGGTTGTCAGGCAAAAGTTTTGGGGGTCGATGTCAATGCCGACCTGGCTTTGCTCGAGGTTTGCGGGACTCCGAAACAGGCGCTCTCTCCTTCCTTTCAATTGAATCTCAGCAAAGATGAAAAGCTTATGCTGATTGCCCGGCCGCACGGTGACAGGGTCGTCAGCCAAGGGACCTTTTATGGAGCCTATAGCCTGAAAGGTGTCGACTATTGGTCGGTAAGGATTAGCGCGCGCGACGGCTTTTCCGGCAGCCCGGTTTACAACGAGAAGGGCGAGGTCGTCGGCGTCTTTAGCGGCTATGACTGGTCCCAAAGACTTGCCGTTATTAGTCCGGGATTTAGAGCCCAAAAGCTCCTGGAAACATATGCTCCCAGCGCCAAGCCGTGACTTGCGCGAATCTGCATTCGGCGCAACCCCGCATGTCAGCTTGATGCACGCTCTCTTATTCCGCCGTCTTCAGACGGCTTTCCCGAAGGGTTGATAGACCAGCGCTTTTAGCGCTGGGGCCCGCATGGCTGGATGACTGTTAGCACGCTTCATCGTGCTTGAGCATTAGCCTCCATACTCTACCGCCAAGGCGTTCGACTGAAGCCCGTTGAAACGGGCTCTTGAGACTGTTGCATTTCGCGTCCCGGGCGTAAAACGCCCGGGCTGATAACCCTTCGGGAAAGCCGCCCGAAGGCAGCTTAAAGAGCGGTCTACGGTCTTCAACGCGTAACGCCTGCTTAGCACTCGACGATTTCAAACTGACTCACCAGCCACCCATCCCTAACTTGCTTCCGCCCGATCCTTCTCGTATAATCCACAGCTTGCTCGGATCGTCGGATGCGTTATCCGGTGGGTTTTGGCCCACTTTTTCTTTTGGGCGACAGTGACACAGAGTTTAGTCTGTGAACCTGAGAGTAAGACGAATCACAGACTGAGGTCTGTGCCACCCAACATGGATCCACGGCCGGTTGCAGAGCGGGTGCGCGAAATTGCCGAACAGGCGGCCATCGATCACGGAGTTGAACTGGTTCACGCCGAAGTCGCCGGCCCCGAAGGCAGTCCCGTAGTGCGTTTGTTCATTGATAAGCCCGGAGGCGTAACCCACGACGACTGCTCGAAGGTTAGTCATCAAGTCAGCACCGTCCTGGACGTCGAAGACTTTATTCACTCCGCTTATCTCCTGGAGGTTTCGTCGCCGGGACTTGAGCGTGGACTGTACAAAAGGGCTGATTACGAACGTTTCGCCGGTAGCATCGCGAAGATCAAAGCGCGCTCGGCTATCAAGGGCCAACGGAATTTTCACGGTCGCATCGTCGGCATTGCGAACGACAACGTTATTGTCGAAGATCGCACCAGCGGCCGAGTAGAACTTCCCCTGGACGGCATAGTCAAAGCCAACCTGGAAGCCGACGTCGAAAGTGAGTTACGAATGAGACGAGACGGCGAGTGACTGATAAAGATTTGACAAGAACAGAGTCCGTTTGGAAGCCGAGTCGAGAAGAAGTTAATGAGCACTAGCATTGCGCAAAACATCGAAGCCCTTTGTCAGGAGCAAGGCATTGATCGCGAACTGGTAGTTGAAGCGATCAAGGAAGCCGTGCGCGCCGCGGCCAAGAAGCAGTTCAAGGGCGGCGAAGACATACAAGTGGATTGGAGCCCCGAAAGCGGCCTGGAACTTTCGGCTTCGAAAGTCGTGGTCGACGACGTGGCCGATCCTTCGACGGAAATGTCGATCGAGGAAGCGCGCGAACTGGGCGGGGACGAAGTTGAAATCGGTGACGCTTTGCTGTTGCCAATGCCGATGGAAGAACTGGGCCGGATCGCGGCGCAAACCGCCAAACAAATTCTGTTTCAGAAGGTACGCGATGCGGTGCGCTCGAACGTTTACGAACAGTACATCGACCGCGTCGGCGAACTGGTCAATGGTTTTGTGAAGCGCTTTGAACGCGGCAACATGATTGTAGATCTGGGAAACCTCGAGGCCATCCTGCCCCGGTCGCAGCAGTCGCGCGGCGAGCAGTGGAACCAGGGCGAGCGCATTCGCGTCGTCATCACCAACGTATCCAAGGAATCCAAAGGCCCGCAAATCGAAGTTTCGCGCACCTCGCCGGAATTACTCGAGCGCTTGTTTGAGATGGAAGTGCCGGAGATTTATGACGGCACCGTGGTCATTAAGTCATGCGTACGTGAGCCGGGCGAGCGGGCGAAAATCGCGGTAGTGTCGAACGAGCGCGACGTTGATCCCGTGGGCGCCTGCGTCGGCATGAAGGGTTCGCGGGTTCAGGCAATCATTCGGGAACTGCGCGGCGAGAAGATAGACATCATCGAATGGTCGGAAGAGCCTTCGGTGTTCGCGGCGAACTCTCTATCACCTGCCAAGGTTAATCAGGTGCGCATCACTGATATTGAAAACCGGCAAATGGAAGTGATCGTCAACGAGGATCAACTCAGTCTGGCAATCGGCAAGCGCGGTCAGAATGTGCGCCTCGCTACCAAGCTGGTGGGCTGGAACATCGACATTCGCAGCGAAGAGGAATTGAAGAAGGAAGTCGCCGAGCAGATGGGCGCGATGATTGCCTCAGGAGCGCCAGTGCCCCTGGCTGCCATCCAGGTTGTCTCGGCGCCACAAGCCGACACGCTCGGCGAACATGGCGTCACGGATATCGACGGCCTGGTCAACACCAGCGTCGATGACTTAGTCGAGTTTCTCGACGTCAGTCTCGATGAAGCCGAGAAGATTCTCGCCGCCGCGCGCTCCGTGATCGAGATTCGCGAACGCAGCCAGCAGGCGGAAACTGAAGAGGGTGGCGAGTCTGAAGCAGCAGTTCCGGATGTTGAAGCTGAGTCTGCGGCGCCGGCCGCACCTGAAGCCAGTGTGCCCGACACTGAATCGGAGGACTCCACCGCTGAAGGCTACGACGAAGCCGTCAACAAGGGCATCCCTTTCTCAGCAGAGCCAAATATTCGGGCTGAATACTCAGCCGATCCGGTCGCTCTTACCGAAGCCGATCCTATGACGGTCGACGAATTGGTGTTGCAGGATGCCGGACGCGATCTGCGCCCGGACGTAATTACACCTGCGTCAGATTTAACGTCGCTGCCTCTGGTCGATCTCGAGGCCGCCGAGTTTGAAGAAGAAGAATTTGCCGCGCCCGCAGCGGGTGAGGCGGGAATTGCCGAATCCACGGCCTCCGAAACAAGTTCCGCTCTCGAATCGTCACCCGACGAAAAGGCCGCTACGGACGAGAGATTGAAGGACGAGAAGCTATGAGATGCTTCCGATGATGCGGCCAAATAATAGCAGCGCGCGCGCATGGGCTCGCCCGCCTCGCCTCCGACACCTGCTGTAGCAGGGCGCTCTTAGAGTGCTTCTGCGAAAGGTGGACGAAGGCGACCACTTTTCCTAAAGCAGCAAGGAGCGCATGTCAGCAGTCACTTCCAAAGTTCGCATTTACGATCTCGCTAAAGATCTAAAAATCGACACTAAGCGCCTGATTGAAGAGGTCAGGCGCGAAGGCGTTGATGTCTCTGTCCCCTCCAACTCGATCTCGAAAGAGCTCGCTGAAAAGATTCGCGACAAATACTTTCCCAAGAAGGACACCGCCGTCAAACGAGCTGTCAAGATCGTTAAGAAGGCCGCGCGTCCAGTCGTCGAAGAACAGCCTCCCGAGCCAGGCGAGGACATACCCGCGCCGATCGAGGCCGCTGAACCAGAAACCGTCGAGACCGAAGAACCGGCGACTGTAACTCAAGCTCCATCGACACGCGTGATACGCAAACTGTCTCCGGCCTTGCGCGCGGAAAAGCCGGCCGAGCCTGAGGCATTCGCTGATGCGCCCGAAGTACTGGAAGCTGAGGTTGACCCCGAGCCTTTGGTCGCCGAAGTTACAACCGCGGTGCCCGATCGCGTCCAACCAGTGCCGGCGCCTCCTTCGCGCCAGGTGCGTGTGTTGCGCCCGACAGCTGCAGCACTAAACGCCGGCATCCGTCATGGAGAGCGAGCCCCCGCGCCGCCGGCGCCCGCGCCCGCCGCGGCAGCTGCCCCAGCCGTGCGTGAGCGCGGCCGTGATAGGGCGCCTCGCGGACGAGTTGAATATGCGGGCACGCCCGGAGAGACAGCAACTCCGCAAACCACCTACATTCCACCACCCGACGCAGGCCGACGGCGATCCCGACGCGGATCGTCGCGCAGCGGCAAACGGCCCGGTGACGGAAAGGGCGGCAGATTTGATCGGGATTTCATTCCACCGCCGCAGGCGCTCACGCTGGAACAGCGGATCGCCGGACGCATGGACACTACCGCGGGCGCGGGAGAACTGAAGTCTGCGCGTTTAGTCGAAGGCTCGACGGTGAAGGAATTCGCCGAAAAGCTGGGAATCAAACCGAAAGACGTGGTCGCACTGCTCCTCCAGCGTGGTGTATTCGCGACTATCAATCAGGCTTTGGAAGACGACGTGGCTGCCGAACTCGGCCTGCGATTCGGTTACGAGGTCAGCTTCGTACCTTTCGAAGAGATGATTGCCGAGGAAGAGTTTGAAGAACTGATCGCTACCGACGCTGATGATGTCGAAGTGCCGCGTGCTCCGGTAGTCACCGTCATGGGACACGTAGATCACGGCAAGACCTCCCTGCTCGATGCAATCCGCACCACGAACGTGGCCGGCGGTGAGGCCGGTGGTATTACTCAGCACATCGGCGCCTACAGCGTTGAAGTTCCCAGCCCGGATAATCCGGCTGAAAAGCGTCGGGTGGTCTTTCTCGACACTCCCGGCCATGAGGCGTTTACCTTGATGCGGGCCCGCGGTGCGAAAGCCACCGACGTGGTCGTCCTGGTGGTCGCCGCTGACGACGGAGTCATGCCGCAGACCATTGAAGCAATCGAACATTCGCGCGCAGCCGGAGTTCCGATCGTGGTCGCCATCAATAAGGTCGATAAGCCTGACGCGAATCCTGATCGGGTCAAACAGGAACTTTCTGTCCAGGGCCTTAATCCGGTTGAGTGGGGCGGCGAGACAGAGATGGTTCAGGTCTCGGCCAAAAAGCGAGAGAACATCGAAAACCTGCTCGAAACCATCCTGCTTACTTCCGACATTCTGAATCTGCGTGCCAGCACGACGCGACTCGCATCGGGAGTAGTGCTCGAAGCCAAGCTTGATCGCGGCCGTGGTGCGGTGGCGACCGCGTTGGTCCAACAGGGCACCCTGCACATCGGCGATCCATTTATCGTCGGCCAGATCTTCGGCAAGGTGCGTGCGATGTTCAATGATCGCGGCGAAGCGGTCACCGAGGCAGGCCCGGCAACCCCGGTCGAAGTCCTCGGACTGCAGGGCGTTCCCCAGGCCGGGGAAACGTTTCAGGTGGTCGCGGATGTGACCCGCGCCCAGCAGATCTCCGGGCACCGGCAAGCAGCCGAACGTCAACGCACGTTACTCAAGAGCACCAAGCGTGGTATCGAGGCGCTCGGCGAAACCGAAGTCAAAGAACTGCTGGTGGTCTTAAAGGCCGACGTTCAAGGTTCGGTCGAAGTGCTCAAATCGACTTTGCAAAAGATGTCCAGTGAGCGCGTGAAAGTGAAAGTCGTGCGCTCGGGCGTCGGTGCGATAACCGAATCGGATGTATTACTTGCATCCGCAACTCAGGCGGGATCTGCGTCAACTGCGGTGGTCATCATCGGTTTTAATGTTCGTCCCGAATCTCGCACCGCCGATCTGGCCAAACAGGAAGGCGTGGACATTCGCCTGCACTCGATCATCTACAAGGTCGAAGAAGAAATTAAGGCCGCGATGATCGGTATGCTCGACAAGATCGAGCGCGAGAAAATCCTCGGCAAGGCGGAAGTACGCGAAATCTTCCGGGTGCCGAAGATTGGGGCCGTCGCCGGCTGCATGGTGATCGACGGAATTATGAAGCGCAACGCGCGCGCCCGTTTGATTCGCGACAGTGTAGTGTCGTGGGAAGGTAACATCATTTCCCTGCGCCGCTTCAAGGACGACGCCTCCGAAGTGCGTGAAGGCTTTGAATGCGGCATCGGCCTGGAAAACTTCAACGACATCAAAGTCGGCGATCAGATCGAAGCCTATGTGATCGAGAAAGTGGCCGCGACGGAACTTTAGGATGCAGACCGCAGGAGCCAGACAGCAGGACCCGTTCGTTTTCCTGCTTCCCGCCTCCTGCCGCCTGCCGACTGGCCTTATGCATCGCCCAGAGCGCATCGCTGAAACCTTGCGCGAAGAGATAGCGCAAATCGTGGGTTACGAGTTGGAAGACCCGCGTTTGACCCTGGTCACGGTGACGGAAGTTCGCGTCGCCGATGACCTCCGGGACGCCAGCGTCTACGTTACGGTCCAGGGCGATGAGAAGGAACACCTGACCGCCCTGCGCGCGCTCGAGCACGCAGCGCCGTATGTGCGAAAGCAACTCGGCTTTGCATTGAACCTGAGGCATACTCCGGCGCTTCACTTCGTACGCGACACGGTGGAAGAGAGAGCGGAGCGCGTTAGTTCACTGCTCGAGAAGATTGAACCCGTTAGTGAAAGGATAGAGGATGCGGAATGAAATGCGAATGTTGGATTGCGGATTGCGAATCGAGTTCGCGGTTCAATCCGAAATTCGCAATTCGAAATCCGCAATCTTGCAATGCTTAGCCAAGTAGTTGAACTCATTGAAAACAAGGATCGCTTTGCGATTACTTCCCACATTCGCCCTGACGGCGACAGTCTTGGTTCCTCGCTGGGTCTCTACTGGCTCTTGCGCGCGCTCAATAAAGACGTCGAAGTCATCATGCGCGATTCAGCGCCTCCTGCGTATCAGAAACTTCCGGGTGCCGACAGCCTCCGTGTCACGCCGGCTGTAGATCGCACCTATGACGGCGTCTTTGTCATCGAATGCTCAGACATCGATCGCCCCGGATTGATCGATCTCGAAAAGCAGTTTGTCGTAAATATTGACCACCACTCAACCACTGAGCTTTTCGGCACCGTCAATTGGATCGACTCAACCGCTTCTGCCGTAGGCGAGATGATCTATAACCTTTGCAAAGCCACCGGCGTGCGGGTGACGAAAGAAATCGCTGAGTGCATCTATACTGCCCTGCTCACCGACACTGGATCATTTCATTATTCCAATACGACCGAGCGCACGTTCAAGATTGCATCTGAACTGGTGCGCATCGGCGTTAAGCCTGCGAAGAGTGCGGAAGCGATCTTCGGCAGCTATCATTGGTCCAAGATCGAACTGCTGAGTCAGGTGCTATCGACGGCCCGCCGCGATGAGACTGGGCACGTCGCCTGGATGCGCCAGACTTTGGAAATGCAGGAACGGACCCGGGCGTCGGATGAAGATGCTGACGGCTTTGTTAATTATCCTTTGGCAGTGGGCGACGTCGAAGCCACCGCGCTTTTCAAGGAAAGCGCGCCGGGCGTCTATCGCACCAGCCTGCGTTCGAAAGGCGACGTCAACGTGGCGAAGATTGCCGAGCAGTTTGGCGGCGGCGGCCACCGCAACGCGGCCGGCTGCACGCTGAAAGGTGATTGGAACGAGATCGAACAGCAGGTCGTGCCCCTGCTGCGCGAGGCCGTCGAGCGCGCCAATGGTTTGAAAGATATAACCGAAGACGCGCTGTCAGAACCGCCTGCGGTAGCGGGCGGTTGATCTTGAACGCCCACAGTCTTCCATAGCTCAGTTCAACGGCCCGCTACCGCAGGCCGTTCTGACTTTATGACCAAAGAAAAAAAATACAAATGGCGTCGTGAAGATTATCAGGAACAGACTCGCGGCCTCCTGATGGTCCACACGGGCAATGGCAAGGGCAAAACCACTTCCGCGCTCGGCCTGATGATGAGGGCCGCCGGCCAGAATCTTAGCTGTTGCATGATTCAGTTCATGAAGTCCCGCAACGATCGCTATGGCGAACACCTTTCGGCTGAAAAGCTGGGCATCGAAGTTCACACCATGGGCGACGGCTTTACCTGGGACACCAGGAATCCGGAACAGGACCGCCAGACCGCGCGCGAAACGTGGAATCTTTGCGTCGAAAAACTTCGCAGTGGCGACTATGACATGCTCGTCTTTGACGAACTGGTTTATGTGCTGAGCTATGACATGCTGCCGGTTGCGGAAGTTCTGGAAGAAATCCGCGCTGCCCGGGAAAAACAACCTTCACTGCACATTGTTGTCACCGGCCGCGACGCACCTAAGGAATTGATCGCAGCCGCCGATCTGGTAACTGAAATGACTGAGGTGAAGCATCCGTTTCAGGCGGGGATTAGGGCACAAAAGGGGATTGAGTTTTGAGACTTGCAGCAGCGTTGATTTGAAATTAGCGAATCCTGATGTAAGTGACCGGCGGAGGACCGGCGCGCATCGGTACAGAACCGTGAACAGTAGCGATCGGATGTTGGCATTCAGCTCGCGAGTCACCGATTCCACAATCTTCGGAGGTTACTGGGCTACTTTCGGCCGTCGTGTCCGCTAGCGCGGACTCCAGACTCGAGCTTGCAGCACTGCTCCCGCGAGCGAGCGTTACCCGACGTTTTAGGAATGAAAACTGAAACTCTTGAGTCTGAGCAAACGTTCTCGATGACACATGTCTGAACCTTCCACCAATGGTTTCCGTCATTATCGCCAATTGGCGCTGGTGGGATCGCTGGTGTTTGCAACCCTGGTCTGTTTGGGGATGTTCGCTCTGCGCGTAGCGCATTCGCACCTGTTTACCTATCGTTACCTAATCTGGAATTTGTTCCTTGCCTGGCTGCCGATCTTGAGCGCGCTCGTGGCCTACAATCTGCAAAGGAGACACTCCTGGGCTAACTGGGTCCTGGTGCCGGCCTGCGCTTTGTTTTGGCTCGTTTTTTTTCCCAATGCGCCTTATCTGATCACGGACATGATGCATTTGCAGCGGCAGGCGGCGGCGCCTTTCTGGTACGACCTCATACTGTTTGTCGCCTTTGCCTGGACTGGCTTCTTTCTGGGGCTCGTCTCGCTTTTCATCATGCAGGAGATAGTCCGCCGGGCCGCGGGTAACACGGCCAGTTGGATCTTTGCGCTGGGCGTGCTGGCGCTGAGCAGTTTTGGAATCTATCTGGGCCGCTTTCTGCGTTGGAACAGTTGGGATGTATTTCTCAACCCGGCGCGGTTATTTGCTGACGTCTCAGAGCAGGTACAAGATCCGTTCACGCGCTTCCAGGCGTTCGTCTTCTCGGCCCTCTTCGCCTGCTTCTTTCTGGCCATGTACCTGGCGTTGGTGGCGGTAACGCATTTCCAGCAGGAAGTGCGCGAGGGCGAGGGTAGAGGTCAGTACCGGGAGCGATAGCGACCGGGTAGCCAGCGATGCAGCAGGTATGATAGTCAATCACGCTGCGCGATGAGGCGGCTAAGGCGGAAAGTATCTCTTGAACCCGGTCGGAACTGACCTCATTGTCCTGGATTCAGACTCCCAGTTCTGTAAGCTCGCGTTTTGTGCTACCCTTTTTCCCTCAACTCTAAACCGTGAGTTCATAATGTTGAGTTAGTTGCTGACTGCTGGCCTCTGACTTCTGATTTCTGTTTTATTTGATATGCCCTGGTTTCGCAAAAAGAAAGGCAAGATCGAGCCGGTGCGCGACTCTGAGCGCGTTGTCCGGACTGAGAATGTCTTTGTCCGCTGCGAAGAATGCGGCGAGCACCTCTACAAGAAGGAACTGGAAGAGGCGCTACAGGTTTGTGTGCACTGCAGTCATCATTTCCGCCTTGGCGCTTACGAACGGCTGGAACAGTTGTTTGACGATGCTCACTGCGAAGAGCTGGACTCCGAAGTTGTTTCGACGGACCCGCTGGAATTTGTCGACAGCAAACCCTACGTCAAGAGAATCGCCCAGGCGCAAAACGCCACCGGGTTGCCTGAAGCCGTGATCACCGCCCGCGGCAAAGTCGGCGGCCATCGCGTCTTTGGCGGCGCCATGGACATGAATTTCATCGGGGGATCGATGGGTTCGGCGGTGGGCGAGAAGATCACCCGACTGATCGAACGCGCTATCAAGGAACGTGGCGCGGTGGTTATTTTTGCTGCGTCAGGCGGCGCGCGCATGCAGGAAGGCACCCTGTCGCTGATGCAGATGGCGAAGATCTCCGCCGCGCTCGCGGCCCTGGAAGAACGACGCCTGCCTTTTATTTCCGTGCTCACCGATCCAACCACCGGCGGGGTGACGGCGAGTTTTGCCATGCTCGGCGATTTGATCATCGCTGAACCGAAAGCTCTGGTGGGTTTTGCCGGCCCGCGGGTTATCGAACAAACGATTCGCCAGAAACTGCCGAAAGACTTTCAGAGATCTGAATTTCTCTTGAGTCACGGAATGATCGACGACATCCTCGACCGGCGCGAAATGCGTCAATACATCATTCGGGCGCTGAACTTCATGATGAATCCCGACATCACCAGCGAGACCACGGCCCAACTTTCCGGGCTAAAGTTTCAACTTAACGCCTGAGCAAGGCCGCGAGAAAAGGTCGGACGCGGCAAAAAAGCGATCCACGAAATCACACGAAACGACTCGAAGCACGAATCTTTTAGTGTTGCTTAGTGTGATTTCGTGGATCGTATTTCCCGAACCTGAAACCTGAAACTATATCGATGACGTTCGATGAAGCCCTCGCTTATCTCCTGAGTCTCGGTCACGAGACGCTCACCATCAAACTCGGTCTCCAAAACACGGAAACACTCCTCAACGCGCTCGGAGATCCGCACCAGGAATTTCTTTCAGTTCAGATTGCCGGCACTAATGGCAAGGGCTCAACCGCGGTTACGCTGGATTCGATCTGTCGCACCGCCGGCATTCGCACCGGACTCTTCACTTCACCGCACCTGATTTCGATCACTGAGCGGATCAAGATCAATGGAGAGGAAATCTCCGAACCAGACTTTGCGAACCTTACTTTGCAGGTCAAAACGACAGCCGAAGAGTTGATCAAGCAAGGCCGGTTGGAGACGCTGCCAACCTTCTTCGAGCAAATAACTGCAATCGCCCTGCTGGCTTTTCGCGCAGCGAAAGTTTCCCTGGCAATACTCGAGACGGGTTTGGGTGGACGGCTTGATTCAACTACGGCGGCGGGTGCAGACATCGTCGCGATCACGCCCGTGGCGATGGATCACGAAGAATATCTGGGAAATACACTTGCCAAAATAGCCGGCGAGAAAGCGGCGATCATTCGGCCAGGAGTAATTGCCATAGTCGCCCCGCAAGATGGAAAAGCCCTCGACGTAATCATTCATCAATCAGAGCGCGCCGGCGTCGCCTCGAGAGTCATCAGTAACGCCCTGCCCGGCGCATATCAGAATATCTCGATCGGTTTGCGCGGACGGCATCAGATCGTGAATGTTTCGATGGCGATTGCTCTTGCCGAAGCTCTGCGTGAACGGAGCTTTGCGATCACGCCCGAGGCGATCATTCGCGGAGTCGAGACAGCGACGCATCCTGGTCGTCTTGAGCTTTGGGAAGGTCAGCCGCGATATCTTTTTGATGGTGCTCACAATCCCGCGGCCGCTCATGCGCTGCGGGATTATCTCGACGAGTTCGTCACCCAGCCGATCACGATGATCTTTACGGCGATGAAGGACAAAGCTCTGAATGAAATTGTCGCGAAATTGTTTCCCAAAGCTGATGAACTGATCCTCACTAAACTCGATAACCCGAGGGCGGCCACCCTCGAAACGCTGATGGCGGTTGTGCCGGTCAGCTTTGATAAGGCAAGGGTCAGGGCAGCGTCTTCGATCAAAGAGGCAGTACGGCTGGCGAGAAATGTAACGCCATCAGGCGGTCTGGTCTGCGTTACTGGATCGCTGTACTTAGTGGGCGCCGTCCAGCAGTGCCTAAGAGAAGCTCCGCTGATTGCTCATGAAGGCTCGCGACACTAAACTGCACTGTAGCGCAAGTTGTTAACTTGCGAAGAGGGCACGCCGCAAGTTAACAACTTGTGCTACATATGATGGCTGAATCTCAACCACCTGAATTTCTCGTGTCAGAGAACGTCTTTGAGGGACGTGTCTTCAGCGTCACGGTAGACACCGTGCGCGAGGGCGAGCAGACTTATACTCGCGAAGTCGTGCACCACCGAGGCAGCGCGGTAATACTCCCGGCCTTTGACGATGGCACGATAGCCCTGGTGCGACAGTACCGGCATCCGGCCGTGCGTTATCTGCTCGAACTCCCGGCCGGCACACTGAACGATAAAGAACGTCCGGAAGAAGGCGCCGCTCGCGAACTTGAAGAAGAACTCGGTCTCGTCGCAGGCAAGTTGGAAAAGCTCTCCGAGTTTTTTGTCTCACCGGGTTTTTGCGAAGAAAAGATGTGGTTGTATTTGGCGACCGATCTCACTGCGACGGCCCAGCGGCTGGAAGAAGATGAAATAATCGAAGTCGTCCGCCTGCCTCTCGAACGGGCTCTGCAAATGATTACCGACGGCGAGGTTGAAGATGCGAAAACCATTATCGGATTGATGCTCGCAGCTCCGCGCATTGGCCTTTCGGCTTTCGCACCGGATTATCCCGCGGTTTGAGCGGTGCCAGAATCAAAAGAACCTCGGTGCAGAACCCGGAGCCGTAGCGACGGGATCCAGGCATCAACTGAGTGGGTCGGACAAACAGAACTCGCTTTGAATGCTGCCAACTCTTAGGACGTCTCGTTCTTAAAAAGCGTATTGAGTGTTTGGTGCGCGAGTCGAACCGCGATTGGCAAAATTGACGGTCAACGAGTTGGCGAAGCCAACGAAATATTTGTAGCCCACAGCCCAAGCTGTGGGTAAGCTGCGGCCATTGGAAGGAGAGTCCCGGAGGGGCGACATAAATGATAATGGGGTGAAAACCAACGTACTATTTATATCGCTCGCTTCGCGAGCTTGGTTTCAATTTGCGACATGAACCCACAGCTCGCGCTGTGGGCTATCGATATGCCGCCCGCTATGCGGGCTTCAAAAATACCGTGCGCTCACCGATCTAATTTGTTCCAAATACACATGACAATCGACTCATGATTGTCCGGCTTGCGGCATTATCCTTCACTCCGAACCAAGCCCCAAATCACGCTCACCATAGATTACCCCCATCGCAAATTTTTTCGCCTTAGGTCGCCCATCCTCTGATCTACTTGTCGCGGCCCCGACGAGTGGGGTATCTTGCTGACTCGGTCCAACGCTTCAACCCAGGAAAACTATGAAGAAACTGACTTTTCTTGCTGTTCTGTGTGGCATCTTTGTCGCCACGCCGGCGATGGCCCAGCAATCCATCGACGCCATGATCGATCGCGAAATCGCGCAACTCGTCAGCACTTACAAGATGCTGCACGCCGCGCCCGAACTTTCGCATCACGAAGAAAAGACTTCCACGTTCTTTGCCGCGCAACTGCGCGCTCTTGGCTTCACGGTTACCGAACGAGTCGGCAAATATGAACGCGCAGATCTGGTTGGATATGGTGTGGTAGCAGTGCTAAAGAACGGCGCCGGCCCAACGGTGTGGGTACGCACGGACCTTGATGGGTTACCAGTGGAAGAAAAGACCGGCCTGCCGTACGCGAGCACAGTGAAAGCGAAGAACGATGCCGGGCAGGACGTCAGCGTGATGCATGCGTGCGGTCACGACATCCATATCACCAACATGATTGGAACGGCAAAGATGCTGGCCGTAATGAAAGATCAATGGCACGGCACGCTGGTCATACTCGGACAACCGGCGGAAGAAACCGTGACCGGCGCGAGGGCCGTGCTGGCCGATGGCTTGTATGCTCGTTTTCCCAAGCCGGACTTTTTGCTCGCGTTGCATGACAGCGCGGACGTGGAAGCCGGCAAGGTGACCTTTGCGCCAGGTTATGCGATGGCGAGTTCGACCTCGGTGGATTTGGTGATCCGAGGCCTGGGCGGCCACGGATCGAAACCCGAAGCAACGAAGGACCCCGTCGTAATCGCGGCCCAGACCATCCTGGCGCTGCAAACCATCATTAGCCGCGAGAATTCGCCGCTCGATCCGGCGGTCGTTACGATCGGCTCGATTCATGGCGGCACAAAGCGGAACATCATTCCTGACGAAGTGGTCCTGCAACTCACGATTCGCACCTACAAGGAAGAGGTGCGCCAGCATATCCTGACTTCCATTGAACGAATCGCAAAAGGAATTGCCGCCGCCGCCGGCGTGCCCGATGACCGCTCGCCCATACTCAAGGTGATCGAGAGCGAGGGAGCGCCGTCGCTTTATAACGATCCCCAACTAACCGAGCGGATTACCAACGCGATCGGCCGAGCGATCGGCGCAGATAATGTCGTTAAAGCTTCGCCTTTGATGGCCAGCGAAGATTTTGGTCGACTTAGTCTGGATCATCAGATTCCATCTGTGATGTTCTGGCTCGGCGCGATCGAACCGTCAAGAGTCGTCGCCAGCCGCAAATCCGGAAAGCCTCTGCCCTCGCTGCACTCGAGTTTGTTCGAGCCGCTTCCAGAACCAACGCTGCGCACCGGAATCAAAGCCATGACTACTGCGGTCATGGAGTTGATGAAGAAATAGATCCTAGTCTCTGCTGAGTGAAACACCGGCCAGGTTAGTTCATGCTATGCGTTGCAACGGCGCATTGCCCCCCAAGGGCTGACTCGCACGTTGCTCGTCATGCACACGTTTCCTCGTTCGCAGTAGTAATGCATCAACCGACCATCGTCCCGGGCCAGCTAACAGCAGAAACCCCGCTGTCAGCAGCTGCGCATATTCGGAACCAATCTCGTGCAATACCGCCCACAATCCAACCTGCGGCGGGACCGGCCGAAGCGGCAACGGCGATGTTCCCAGGTACAGTGGGATCTTGGTCGAAGCCATTGCTACTATCATTTCGATGATAAAGGAAACGGCAATAAGGCGCGTCAGAAAACCTGCGAGCAGCAGCATGCCGCCAATAATCTCCAGCCAGGCGTCCGCCGTGGCTGTAAAATGCGGCGCCGGGAAACCAAGCTTCGTAAACCGCCCGACGCCTTGATTCGCAAAAGCAAACTTCATCAAACCTTCCCAAAGAAAAACCGATCCGGCCATCAGCCGCAGTAGAAGCGTTGCTCGCGGTCCGTCTACCGGCGGATTAAGAAACCATTGAATTAGATTAGTCACATCTGTCCTCCTCAAACTGAATTGTCTACTGTACAGACCTTGAACAGGTGTGTGAACATTCCCGCGCATCACGCGTTTTTTTGGGAATAAAACTGTCCGGATGACGGTCTTTGTAGAGAGGACCGCTGTGCAAGCGGCAGGCATCCTGATTGCATAAAGAGAGCAAGGTCGCGCATTTTGAACAATCTGTGTTGCCGCATCTCGGCGCTGCCTACAACCTTGTTACATCGACAATCGCCCGGTCGCGGCTCTCGTCTATCAAAGGCGTCAGCATTCGATCAATCTCTTGGTTTGGCCAGCCGCTTCGCAGTCGAGCCCGACCGAGCGAGCCTCGGTCCGGCAGGGCTACAATCTGATTCACTGGACGAGTGCGGGCATGACGTTTTGGGCTGTCTCAGATCTCAACCTTGCCGAGCTCCAGGAGTTCGCCCTCGATCTACAGAATCCTCAATCCTAAGGCCCGTGATTACAGTGAAGTTCTGGAATTTATCCGCTCAAATCGGTAATTATCAGGGTAGCAGCGCTTATTCAGGTCTCTCTGCGTAATCTCTCTGAACTCTGCGTCTCGGCGGTGAATCTTCCGTTCATTACGCTCACCGCAGAGGCGCAGAGAAGGCAGAGTGGGCGCAGAGAATTTCAAATTAGGCCATCTACCTTAGCCGGAGAGCCGTTGACTTCCAGTCGAGGTTAGGCGTATCTGTTGACGGTTAAATCAAGAGTCCTTACAAATCCGCATTAAGGAGAATTGTGCATGGGCAAAGGTGATCAGCGTTCGCGGCGCGGCAAGATCCATCGCGGAACTTTCGGGCGCCGGCGGCCCAGACGAAACAAGAGTGCAGTTAAGCAGGTCGTCGCGCCGGTCGAGAGTTCGTCAAAGAAGACTCCACGGAAGGAAACCAGCACGGCGAGCTAGCCGTACTAGATGAGATTGTTAACGTCACACGCGGCCAGGCAGGATCCCCGCACGAAAGCGAGAGCCCCGCATTTTGAGTTAGGCCGTCGCGGTGAACTGCTGGCCATTGAACATCTGGAGCGCGCCGGATACCGAATCGTGGCGGCCAACTTCACTATTCCGATTGGACGCAACCGCCGAGACGTACTCGTCAATGCGGAAATTGACGTAGTTGCCTATGATGGCCCGACGCTCTGCTTTATCGAGGTAAAGACCCGCGCGTCAGATGAATTTAACCCCCCACAGGCCAATGTCGATCTGCACAAACGCAGACAGATTGCGCGCGCCGCGCGCGGCTATCGCAGAATGCTTGACCTGATGAGCGCGCCGTATCGCTATGACGTCGTCAGCGTGCTGCTACCCGGGGAAACTGAAGCCGGCTCGCGCGTGGAACTACTAAAGAATTTTTGGACTGATGAAAAGCTGCGTCAGCTAAACCGGCACGAACCTCGTTGGGATTAATTTCGGAGCGCGGACAACCTGTTCGCACAGCGTGCGCAGCCACGCTCAAACCGATTTTCCAAAGCAGCGTGTGCGCGACAATCCGTTTCGCGCTGCGCGCTCAGGCGGACAGGATGTCCGCGTTTTGTAAAGAAGAATGAACAGCGTCGATCCCTACCTCGGTCAAACTCTGGATGAAAAGTACCGCCTGGAGCGCCTGCTCGGGCAGGGCGGCATGGGCGCAGTCTATCTCGCCACTCACCTCGGCACGGAACGCTACGTGGCCCTTAAGCTGATTACGCCGCAGTTCATGCGCAACACAGAGTTTGTCGAGCGTTTCAAGCGGGAAGCGCGGGCAGCGGGCCGCCTGAGACATCCAAACGTAGTCGATGTCACAGACTTTGGGTTTGCGCGGACCGGCACAGAGAGTGTGGCCTATCTCGTCATGGAATACCTTGACGGTTGCACCCTGAGTGACGTCCTGGCTGAAGAGAACCGCTTGCCGCTTTACTGGGTCGTCGACATTCTCGAACAGGTTTGTGCGGCGGTGCACGAAGCGCATCGACAAGGCATCGTTCACCGGGACCTGAAACCTGACAACATCTGGCTGGAACCAAATGGCCTCGGTGGTTATCGCATTAAGGTGCTCGATTTTGGTATTGCGAAACTGGCCGAAGTAGGCAATGACCTACCGGAAGCAGCGCCAGTCAGCCAGAACGCGGATGACACACCCACCATTCACCTCTCTGAGTCGCCGCTGGCGGCAACGGCTGCCGCGGGGTCTGCGGACATAGAGCGGAGCCGTGAGCCGCGAGATCCGCTGACTAATCTGGAATCTGAAACACTGATTCAGCCGGTTCCGCAAGTTGAAGACGACACCCACGCGACGCTCTTAATAAAAGACGATGGTCGGGCGACTCGATTGAGCCAACGTGATGCGCGAGTAACCCAGGCCGGCCAGGAGAGCGACCGGACGCGTCTGTTCGCCGCCGACCCGCGGTACACGGTCGGCCCAGTAGGCGCGCCACATCGAACAACCGATGCGGCATCGACGGCAGCGACGACGGGCCTGACTCGCGTCGGTGCAATTCTGGGCACGCCTCTGTACATGTCACCCGAACAGTGCCGCGGCGAAAACCTTGACGCGCGTTCAGACATTTACAGCCTGGGCATCATTGCTTATCAGATGCTTTCGGGGACACCGCCATTCACCGGCCAGACGACAACAGTCATGCGCGCGCATAGCGAGAGTCAGCCGACACCTTTGCGAGAGCACGACGGGAAGCTACCCAAGCGTGTTTCCCGTCTAATCATGTCGGCGCTGGAAAAGGATCCGGCCGCGCGTCCACAGACAGCAGTCGCCTTTGCCAACGCGTTGCGAGCAAACGCCGACGGGCTGGGAGCGCTTTACCGGCGCGCTTTTGCACTCTACAGCGAATACTTTCCAAAGTTCTTTAAGCTGTCGTTGCTGGCGCACATTCCGGTAATCGTCGTGATCCTGATGCAAATCGGCGTCCGATTGGCCGAACCGCGAATCGGCAAGGTGACCGCGATCGCTCTGCTTGTGCCCATTACCTTGCTGCAAATGGCGGCGGGTTTCGTGACCCCATCGATCATTTCCGGAGTTACTGCGATCATCGTCACTCAATTGGCTGTCGCGCCGCTTAAACCGGTGGAGTTGCGCGCAGCTTTCGCGGTCCTGCGACGGCGGTGGCGGCCATTTCTAAATACCGGCATCCGCATCACCCTGCGCATCCTGCTCGGCTTCCTATTATGTGTGATTCCGGGATTCGTAATGATGGTGCGCTACTCGCTCTGGGCGCCGGTGGTATTGATGGAGGGACTGGAAAAGAAGGAGGCCCGTCAGCGCGCTCGCGCGCTGGCATCTCGTTCCTGGCGCACTATCATTCTCGCGATGCTGTTTCAGATCCTGGTGCCGGCCATCGTCGGAGCCGTGCTCGGAGCGCTGATTGGCGCCTCCAGCGAAGGGAAGCACATACACGTCAGAGTATTCACGCCGTTGACATCGCTGGTCAACATCTTCGTGCTACCGTTAATGGCCATCGTTCCGGCTTTGCTCTATTTGAAGATGCGGCAGTTCGGTGGCGAGACATTGACTGACGTAATGGCACAGCTCGAAGAAGGAGAGGGCGCGCGGAGCAAGTGGCAACAGCGAATGCGCTCGCGGCTGACGAGCGTTAATACACCACACAGCCGCACCTAGCAGGGCAAGCTTTTGGAGTGCGGCGCCGAGCGTAGGGCGATGCGCTTTGGATCAAGAGAATCCTGTACATATCCAAAGCGCCGTCGCCGCTTCGCTCTGCCGGCGCACTCCAAAAATCAATTCGCGGCGGTCTGTTGTTTAATCCGCGGCGGCGCATTCTTCACATACTTGTCAAACCAGTTGATCCGTTCCGCGAGATTGTGCAGCAGCGTCTCGCGACCCGCATAACCGTGTGCTTCAAACGGCAAAGTCACATAACGAACTGTTGCTCCCTGGCCCTTGAGCGCCATGTAAAACCGCTCTGACTGGATCGGAAAAGTCCCCGAGTTGTCGTCTGCTTCGCCGTGCATCAACAGGATTGGATCCTTGACATCCTGGGCGTACCAGAAAGGCGACATCTTCGCGTACAGTTCGGGCACTTCCCAAAAAGTCCGTCGTTCACTCTGAAAACCAAACGGTGTCAACGAACGATTGTAAGCGCCGCTCTCGGGAAAGCCGGCCCGGAACAAACGCGAGTGGGCCAGCAAATTGGCAGTCATGAACGCGCCATAGCTGTGGCCACCGACTCCGATGCGATCACGATCGCCAACCCCATGTCGACCACCTTGATAGCAGCTTCGGCACTGGCTACCAGTTGGTCGACGTAATGATCGTTGGCAGTTTCGCCGGGCCCCACGATCGGCATTGTCGGGTTATCGAGAACCGCATAACCCGATAACAGCAGGAACAGATGCGAGTAACCGCTGACGATGGTAAAGCGGTTGGGCGACCCCGGTGATCTGGCTGGCTGAATCGGGATCGCCGAATTCCCGCGGATAAGCCCACATGATCAACGGCAGCCGCTGGCCTGGTTTGTAGCCGGGCGGAAGATAAAGAGTCCCTGATAACTTCACTCCGTCCTTTCGTTGGTAGGCGACGAACTGGTGTGTGGCGCCGCGCAATTGTGGCTGCGGGTCCTTGAATTCGGTTACCGCTGACCCGGTCGCTACCGCTCCCGGTACCGACCTCGAGCCGTTAGCGCTCGCCTACCCTTTTACAAATTCATAAGTGATATGCAGCGTCAGAGCCGAGGGAGTTATTTCTGTGCGGATTTCCCGGGCGCGCAATTTCAATGCGCCCTTAGCGGGCTGAATATTAACGTTGGTCGAGAGTTGGTCCAGCGTAAACAGATCGACGGGATTGTAGCGGCGGTCAATTGCTGTTTGCACCATGTTCAGCAGGGGTCCATTCGCGATCGCCGGGACGTCGTTTAGGCGAATATCGCGCAAATGAAAACGGGCAACTACAGCGCGGCGTTCGCTATTAAACTCGAGGTTCACCTCTGCATTTGCCCAGCCGGAAAACTCCATGCATCCGAGATATGTTGAATAGTACGCACCGGCAAAAGCGAGCGGACCTGTGATGCGGCCATTCTCGAAGTGAACCGCGGTGCGTACACCCTGGACTTCGCGCTTCAATCTAATCTCGCTCGCGCATTGGCCGCCCGATGCGGCGCCGCCTAACGTCAAAGGCATCGCCGGCTCTTGCAGGTTGTCGAAGATGGCAGTGAGAAAAGCATTCAAGAACTCTTCGTTGACCGTCACGGTGGCCTCGGCCGCAGGGACGTTGTTGGTGCGCCGGCCGCGCGTTGCGGTTGATTCCTGGGCCAGCGCGCCAGTACAGAAAATCAGAATGGTGATCGAGCTAAAAAGTTTGCGAACACAAGTCACACGGCTTTCCATTTCAATAAACTCCCTCACTTGAGTCGTGGCGGTTGTAACTTCAACGCAAAGGGCGCCAAGGTCTTCGCAAAGGCACGCGAAGGAAACTTCTTTGCGATCCTTTGCGTAAACCTTCGCGTCCTTTGCGTTTAGATCCGTAGTTTCACAACCCGCTGCGCACGATGTCATGCAAACGAACCAGGCCCACACACAATCCGTCACCATCGATAACGGGCAGCACATTAATTTGCGAAGCCCGATCTTCCATCAGCCTTAACGCATCGAAAGCCAGCATCTCCGGATTAGTAACGATCGGGTTGCGCGTCATCAGATGATCGCAGTTGATGTTCGCGAAGCCAGGGTCGGTACTGCTGATGCATTGAAGCGAACGCCGCAAATCGCCGTCGGTAATAATCCCCGCCAGGCGGCCGTCAGTGTCGACGACATTCACGGCGCCCAAACCATATTGGGTGATCGTCGAAACGATTTCCATCCAGGCCGCGCCGGTTGCAATCGTAGGATTCTGCGATCCGCCATGCATCAAATCCGCGACTCGCAACGTCAGACGCTTGCCCAATTGGCCCGCCGGATGATTGTGGGCAAAGTCGTCTTCCGTCAGTCCCTTTGCGCTCATCAGGGCCATTGCCAGCGCATCACCTATCGCCAGGGCCACCGTGGTGCTGGTGGTTGGAGCCAAGTTAAGCGGGCAAGCTTCCTGATCGACCGAAGCATCGACAACCGCATCTGCCCGTTGCGCAATAGTTGATTTCAAATTGCCGACAATCGCGACCAGTGGCACGTTGCGTCGTTTGAGATATGGCAGCAATTGCAGCAGCTCGTCGGTCTCACCGCTGTTACTCAACATCAGCACCACATCGTCCGAGGTGACGATGCCCAGGCCGCCGTGCAAGGCGTCGGATGGATGAAGATTAACTGCGGCCGTGCCACTGCTAATCATTGTGGCGGCGATCTTTTGTGCAATGATCCCGGACTTACCGACGCCCAGGAGAATTATCTTTCCACGGCAGCTCGTCAAAATTGCTATGACGCGCTCGACATCTTCGGCGCGCAGACGGGAAGCGGCTTGAGCAATTGCTTCGGATTCCGCGCGCAGCAGGTCCACCACTTGTGAGTAATCTGATTTGTCAGCCATGCCGCCATCTTTGATATACGAGTAGCGAAGTAATTTGCAAGTAGCGGCGGAAAAAAGAATAGACCTGGCAGGCTGCTGAAAAACTAAGAACGATCCACGAAATCACACGAAGCAGTACGAAAAGAGATTCCCAGTTCGCGTTATTTCGTGTGCTTTCATGGATCACCCTGCTGCCTCCTGGGAATGGGATCCCCTTTCAGCAGGGAGCGCGGACGTTCCGTCCGCACCGCGCCGGAGGCGCGAAGTCGTCCCTACCCATCGAGACGCCGTGCGAATTGAATCCGTTCGTGCTTCGAGCTCAGAGCGGACGGGCCGTCCGCGCTCCCAGCAAAAAGGAGCATCTAATATGAACCTGAACCGGAACCTTGGGCATGGACATATGAAGGGTCATCCGTTAATATTGCCGCTCTTCGAATCAAATCTGATTTTCGAGAATCCCAGTAAGAATTTCCCAGGAGTCTGCAAATGTTTGCCAAGCTGCTACCGCGCGAAGAACAGTATTTTTCCCTCTTTGCCCAAATGACTTCGTACATCAACGATGCCGCGAGCGCGCTGGTCGAAATGCTGGCTCATCACGACGGCGACTACACCGAATACGTGCAGCGCATCAAGGGCATCGAGCATGCGTGCGATGACCTTACACATAACGTAGCGACCCGTCTTAATCAATCTTTCATCACTCCTTTTGACCGCGAAGATATTTATATGATGTCCAAGGCGCTCGACGACGTAGTCGATCTGATCGACGGTATCGCGCGGGCGGTAATGATGTACGACATTCATGAGACTACCGAGCCCGCGAAGCAATTGGCCGGCGTGATTCAGCGCATGGCCGTGCAACTGCATCAGGTTGTTTCGATGCTGCAGAAGCCCAAAGGCGTGACGGAACGTCTGGTTGAACTCCACCGCCTGGAACACGAAGGAGACGATATCTATCAACGCGCGGTGGGCGGTCTGTTTCACGAGACCCGCGACCCAGTCACAGTGATCAAGTGGAAAGATATTTATGAGAAGTTGGAATCGGCGATCGACCGTTGTGAGAACGTCGCCAATATTATTGAAGGAGTAATCATCAAGCATTCGTAATCCTCGACGCGTAGCGTCGGTTTGAATTTAGCCCGGCCTTTTTAAGGCCGGGGACAATAGCATTCGGATCCCTCGTCGCATAGCGACGACTGAATTGAGCGCCACTTCAGGCGTCGCTACGCGACGCGAACACCACGTTGACGTTTCCCGGCCTTGTCTCGCTGGCCCAGATTCCGCTCGCTGTGCTATCGTTTCCTTCCCAACATGGGCCCGCGTAGCTCAGTGGATTAGAGCGTCCGCCTCCGGAGCGGAAGGTCGCAGGTTCGACCCCTGCCGCGGGTACCAGTAAATAACAACTTAGCAACTTCAGACCGTCCGTGATTCCCGCCCAGTTAGTTGGTCAGCTACTTTTTGAGATTTGCGGAAACGAAAAAAGAAGGAAGCCCCACTATGGATTTGACCGAGGCAAAGGAATGGATACTTGTAGTCACCGGTGTCTTAACCTTGGTGTCTATTGCGATAACTTCGGCTTCTGTCGCGATTGGTTCATGGAATGCTCTGAAAGAATATGGGTTGAAACAAGAAGCCGAAGCCCGAGTTGCTAAGAAGGAAGAAGCCGAGACCGATGTTCGCTTGCTTAAGGCTTTCACTGAATTGATGGATATCGCTAACGGGCGAGGCGGCTATGAAGTATCTGAAAAGATGATCGAAGAATTATTTGAGCATAGAATTTTCACTGAGCAAGAATGGGGTGATTTGATATCGCTTCACGAGAAGATCGGAGAATTTCCGGTAATCTATAAACCTATAGGACTCCCATCACAACATGCTGCGATAGCTGCAATTGCTACACTTGCGAACAAGCATAAGGAGATTAAGAAGCAGCTATTCAGGCCTTGGAGAGCGCAAATACTAACCCAAATGCGCAACTTAAGGAGTTGGCAAAAAACATCTCCAAAGAATATCTAAAGAGTAGAACAGGTTCGATCCTGCCGCGGTTACCAATAATTTCAGCGAGCCCGGGGTGTTGGTTTCGCTCCACTTAATCTTCGTTCTCTCATCGCCTCGCGCAGTTCCGCAGGACACTTCCGTGATTGATCGTTCAGAGTGGGCAAGGCCCGTATGAGCCAGCCCTAGTCAACCGCGCGATCCGTAATCTCCAGTCCCTTATCAATGATCGCGAACGCCTCGCGCAGCTCAGCTTCATTGACACACAGCGGCGGATTCGTGAAGAACGTATTCCAGCGCACGAACGTGTAGAGACCTTCCTGACGGAAGTGCTTGCCCAGAGATTGCATCTCCGGCGACGTGCCGTTGAACGGAGCCATGGGCTCGCGCGTTTCGCGATTTCGCACCAGCTCAACAATTCCGAAAAGCCCGATGTTGCGTGTCGCCCCGACCGACGGATGACGGTTTTGTAGATCCTCGAGCATGCCGCGCATCACGACTCCCATATTCCGCGCGTTCTCTATCAGTCGATCTTCTTCATACACCGCGATCGTCGCCAGAGCCGCGGCGCAGGCGAGCGGGTGGCTGTTGTAGGTGAGGCCGCCGTAAAAAACATTCTTCTCGAAATGATCGGCGATGTGCCGGCGCATTCCCACTGCTCCTAACTGTACGTAAGCGCTCGTCAGGCCTTTAGCCATCGATATCAAATCGGGCACGACGTTCCAGTGGTTGACCGAGAACCATTCGCCGGTGCGGCCGAAGCCGGCCATGACCTCGTCGGCGATCAGAAGGATTCCGTGTTTGTCGCACAGCACGCGCAATCCCTGCATGTAGCCGTCAGGCGGAATGAGAATCCCATTGGTCCCGACGACGGGCTCGACGATTATCGCCGCCACCGTCTGCGGACCTTCAAGCTGCAGGATCTCTTCGGTTCTCGCCAAAACATCTTCAGTCGTGTCCGATCCTGTTTGAATGCCATGATAGAAGTCTGGAATACGGATCACGCCGGGGATGCCGGGCTCGGCCGCCCAACGCCGCGGATCGCCGGTCAGCGTCAGCGCGCCCGCTGTGCCGCCGTGGTATGAGCGGTATCGCGCGGCAATCTTGTGACGGCCAGTAAACATTCGCGCGATGCGGATCGCGTTCTCGTTTGCTTCGGCGCCGCCGTTGGTGAAGAAGAAAGCGTCGATGTCGCCGGGCGTGATTTCCGCGAGCTTCACACTCAGACGCGCGCGCACCTCGGTAGCCATGAACGGATTGGCGTACGGGAGTGTCGCGGCCTGCTCCTGGATCGCCCGCACCACCCGCTCATCACCGTGCCCGATGTTGACGCACATCAACTGGCTATTGAAGTCGATGAAACGCTTCCCTTCCGGCGTCCAGAAATAGATTCCTTTAGCGCGCGCCACGGGAATAGGATCCACAGCGGCCTGCGCTGACCACTCAAAGAGCGTGTGTCGGCGGCAGAGATCGACGATCTGGTCACCCGTCATAGTTTCTTTAGTAACAGTCATGGGCGCGATGCTATCCAAATCGGAAACATTTCACAACAGGCCATGGAGCGCGGACATCCTGTCCGCCAGCATGCGCAGCATGCTCACTTGCCAAGGTTAGTTCTAAGCAGGACTTTGTTCGTGGCCGCGCTCAGGCGGATAGGATGTCCGCCCTCCTTTCTAATCTGATGTGCTTGCCTGGTTGACCCGGCTAGTTCCTTTGTCATATCTTTTATTTCACCCTTTGATTTCAGGGTGTCACCTCTTGCCCATCCCCCCAATTGATGGCTATGGAATTCCAAACCGCCCAGAACTATGCTGCCGGGGCTCTGCGAACTATCCTGCTCGTGGAAGATTTTGACGACACACGTCTGATGATGAAGATGTGGCTGGTGAAAAACGGCTACCGCGTTCTTGAAGCCGAAACTGGAGAAGAAGCCATTAGCGTCGCCCAACGCGAATTGCCCGACCTGATCATCATGGATGTGATGATGCCCGGCATGAACGGCCTTGACGCTACGCAGCGAATACGCGAGTATCAGGCTCTGCGCCGGACCCCCATAGTGGCCGTTTCCGCGTATGGCGCCAATGAGTACCGTTCGCTGGCCATCGACGCGGGGTGTAATGAATATGTCTCGACGCCATTTGATCCGAATAGCCTGGCCGAACTGATTAAGAGCCTGATCAGCAAGAGAGAGTCTTCCGGTATCAATGCTCCACCATCCGATCTGGAAAATTGACCAGGCATTCCGGCTGCTGCTGGCAGCATTATTAATCGCGGCACCCGCTTTAGCTCAACAAGGCCCCTGCACTCTGAAGATCGACCAATTGCCCGAGTCAGCAGAGCTGCGCGGTTTTCGCGTGGAGATGACTCTAGAGCAGGCAAAAGCCACGGTCCCGCAAATCCAACTCGCCCGTCCGGATCAATTTGGGGTGGCGAAGATCAGCATCAATCCTTATTTCGATCCAAGCTTCGACAAGACCAGATTTGCTGATGTGCGCACGATTTCACTCGACTTCCTCGACGGCCGTTTGGTCAGTTTGTGGATTGGCTACGAGAGCACCTTCAAGTGGCAGACCCTCGATGCCCTGGTCGCCGGTATGAGCAAGTCCCTGAACCTCCCGGCCGAGTGGCCGACAAAGCGAGGCGGGCGACAATTAAATTGCAATGAGTTCTCCGTCTTTGCTTCGATGATTGCCGGAAGTCCGAGCTTGCGCATCAGCGACGACGCTGCCCAGGAGATCATAGCTACTCGGCGCGAAGAAGCTGCCGCGGCGGCGGACGTTGTCATTGGGGATCAAACGACGAAGCTTTATTACCCCTCTGACTGTGGGGCATTAGCCAGGGTCATCGAAACTAAGCGAATCAAGTTCAAGGACAAGGACGAGGCGGAAAAGGCCGGCTTCAAACTGGCAATCGATTGTCAGTAAGCGTGGTACAGATTTGGGGTGCGGTTCTGATCAAGGGGGTTGATAGAAACGCGCGGCGTTTCTTCCCTTCCTTTGGGAGGGGTTAGAGGAGGGTGCGAAGCTTGGCGCAGACAAGCCCTCTCCCAAGCGGAGAGGGAGCAAGGACGCTCTTTAAATTTTAATCCGTGATCTTGATCACGAGACTAGAGGTGCTTGTCCATACGAAAGGAGCCCTGATGCTTAAAGAATTCAAGGAGTTCATTGCCCGCGCGAACATCATTGACCTGGCGGTGGCGGTGATTATCGGCGTCGCGTTTGGCAAGATCGTTACTTCGCTCGTAGACGGAATCATCATGCCGCCCATTGGTATGCTGCTTGGCAAGATTGATTTCGCCAGCTTCTTCCTGGTTCTGGATCATTCGAAAGGTTTGCCCGTTTCGCTGGTTGACGCGAAGGCCAAAGGCATTCCCGTCATTGCCTACGGCGCTTTTATCAACGATATTGTCAACTTCCTGATCATTGCTCTGGTGATTTTCCTGGTGGTGAAGGTTGTGAATAAACTGAGAAAAACAGATCCCTCCAGGAAAGACTGCCCCTTTTGCCTGACCAGCATTCCGATCAAGGCCACGCGATGCTCAGCTTGCTGTGCTGAGTTGCTGACAACGTAAGATCTCAAACGCGTGAAGTATATTTAGACCAAAACGCATCTTGGCAAGGCCGAGTCGTTACAGAACCGGGAGCGGCAGCGACCGGGTCCTGCGCTGAACTGGCGATCGATTGTTTCTGCACGGAAAGATCTTCGGCCCCGGAGTTGAGTGTAGGATCCGGTCGCTACAGCTCCCGGTTCTGTAACAAACGCTTTCCCCCACGAGCTGCAGGATTCCTGGATCGACCGCAGACCTTCGCCCCGTTGAAATGGCCCCTCCTTGACGCTCACCTGCAGGCTTCTTAGAATGAACCTGTAACCCCAAAGCAGCGTACAAGAGTTACCAAAGTTTAAGGAGTACTATCTAATGAGCACATCTTTTCAACCCCAAACAGACGGGTCAGAGAAAAAAGAGGAGTTGATCATGCATGAGGGCGAACCCGAGCAGGCGGAGGACCGCTCCAACGTGAGTTCATCCATGCGGGATATGGCCGCGCGCATTCCGGAACAGCTCTCGGCTATTGGCCGCGATATCAGCCGTACTATTGAACGAGCAATCTCCGCAAAGGACGATTACATGCTCGCGGTAAAAGTATCGCAGGAAGCGCAGCATAAGCTTGGCCAATTGGTCCAGGCAGGCGTCTTCGGCACGCGCGCCGAAGCGGCCGCCTTCCTGATCGACGAAGGTATCAAAACTCAGGGTCCATTGTTCGAACGGGTGGAACAAAAGCTGGCCGAGATCGAGCGCCTGCGGGCTGAGCTACGTGGCATGGTTGGCGAAAAGAAAGAATAACAACATCCCTGAGTCCGGATCGAGTGGCACAATCTTCAGCCGGTGAGATCATGAAAACCGATCTCCGCGATTGAAGTTTTTGCCACTTATCGTTTCCAGACTGTCGCGGAGCAGAATCCTGGTCTTTCCCTTCTTGCGCTCAGACCAGAACGACCAAACCTCACGCACACAACTGGTTCGGCTTTGTCCATTTCGTGGATCACCTTTACTCGGTTAGCGCCAATCTCAAAGTATGACACCACCTGAGCGCATGCGTCTTTGTTAATCAGAGGCAATACGCGGTAAACTCTATTTCCTAAGCTCTACAAATAACGTGTAAATCAACCGCGCCGCGCGGTGTGGATCGAGCTGGTACGTGCAGAAAACTTTTCAGGTTCCACACACACCCATCGAACAATTTAGTCTAGGTAACGGCTTGCGCGTGGTCTTAAATGAAGACCACTCGGTGCCGGTCGTCTCAGTGGCTGTCTATTACGACGTCGGCTCGCGCAACGAGCGCGAGGGCCGTACCGGCTTTGCTCATCTTTTCGAGCACATGATGTTCCAGGGGTCAGAAAACGTGCCCAAAGCGGCGCACTTTCAATACATCTCGAACGCCGGCGGCACGATGAACGGCACCACATCCAGTGAGCGTACGAACTATTTCCAGACTTTGCCGGCCAGCCAGTTACCACTGGCGCTCTGGTTGGAAAGTGACCGCATGCGTTCGCTCAGCGTCACCCAGGAGAATCTCGACAATCAGCGCTCGGCAGTGCAGGAAGAAAAACGGCTCCGTTATGACAATCAGCCTTACGTGAACGGATTTCTGCGCTTGTTCGAAATGTGTTTTCGCAACCATGCGAATGCGCATTCGACTATCGGATCGATGGAAGATCTGGACGCGGCCACGGTCGAAGATATCCGCGAGTTCTTTCGCATTTATTACGCACCCAACAACGCAGTGCTGTCGATTGCCGGCGATTTTGATATGGCCGAAACTCGCGCATCGATCGAAACATATTTCGCCACCATTCCGCGCCAGCCGGAACCACCACCAGTCGATGTGAGCGAACCGCCCGATGTCGCTCAACATCGAGATACGTTCATCGACAAGCTGGCGCCGGTGCCGGCCTTCGCCCTCGGTTGGAAAATTCCAGAACGCCGGAGTCCCGATTTTTATTCGCTCTCTCTGGCCAGTCATTTACTATTCGAAGGTGAAAGCGCGCGCCTGTATCAGAAGCTGGTCAAAGGCGAAGAATCGGTGGTGCAAATTCAGGGCGGAATTGATGAGCGGCGCGGACCTTCAGGCCTATTCATCGTCGTCATTCCCAAACCGGATAGCGAGGGCGGCCAGATTCGCGAAGCAATCCTATCGGAAATCAAGGACCTCGCTACCCATGGACCCAGCGATGAGGAGATGGAGAAGTTGCGCAACAACCTTTTCAACAGTGCCGTGCGTAGTCGCCAATCTTCCCTGTTTCGCGCGCAGCAACTCGCCGAATTCACCCTGTACGACAATGACCCGGAACTATTCAATTCCGATCTGGCCAACTATTTGAAAATTACCGCTAATCAGATTCGTGATGCGGTGGCGAAGTTTTTGGATAATGACAATCGCGTCCTGCTGGAGATCGTACCCGCACCGCTGGAAGTCGCAGCCGCCGCCGCACCGCTTCAGCCCGGCGAGCCCAAACAGCCTACCGCACCTGCGCCCCAGGTACCTGCCGCCCCTGATGACCCGGTGACTGGCTCATTAAGTCCGCCGCAACAGCACACCGAACCTGCAGTCGACCGATTTGATTCCTGATTTATCTTTCGCCACTCAAACAGGAGCACAGGCCTTTATATGACTGAGACCGAAGCCTTTCGCCGCCAAATGCCGCCGCCACTCGCGCCGCGGCAATTGAAACTTCCCCAGCATCTGGAAACGACGCTGACTAACGGATTGGGTCTGGTGGTGGTCGAAGATAAGCGTCTGCCGCTGATTAGTTTTCGGCTGGCATTTCGGTCCGGTGATGCCAATGATCCCACAGATCGCCCTGGCTTGAGCGACATGATGTCGAGCCTGCTCAGTGAAGGCACAGCCACCCGCAACAGCCGGCAAATTGCGGAACAGGTCGAGCGTTTCGGGGCCACGCTGGCGGTGGGCTCAAGTTCGGATTTCACGACCGTGGCGGCCTCATCGCTCTCTGTCTATTCCGACGAGATTCTGGATTTGATGGCCGACGTCACTTTAAATCCTTCCTTCCCACAGAACGAAGTCGACCTGGCCCGCGAGAACACTAAGCAAATGCTCATCCAGCAACGCGCTCAGCCGACGTTTCTGGCCTCTGAACGACTCTCGCAGGTCGTGTTTGGCAGTCATCCTTATTCGCGGCTGGCGCCCACACCCGAAATGCTCGACTCAATGACGCGCGACGACCTGGTAAAATACCGCGCCGCCACATACATTCCGAACAATGCCGTCTTTATGGTTGTCGGTGACGTTGATCGCGAGCTGATGCTCGCGCGTATCGAGCAACTGTTCGGTGATTGGCAGCCCGGCGCTTTGCCGAATCTGAATCTTCCCGCACTGCCCCGGCGAAGCACGCGCTCAGTTTATGTCGTCGATCGTCCCGGCTCTGCCCAATCAAATATTGTTATCGCGAACGAAGGAATCACGCGCACGAGTCCGGACTATTTTCCAATGCTCTTGATGCACACCATTCTGGGTGCAAATGCGTCGTCACGCCTGTTCATGAATCTGCGCGAGGAAAAAGGCTACACCTATGGCGCGTATTCAAATCTTGATGCACGCCGTCTGGCCGGAACGTTCCGCGCGACCGCTGAAGTGCGGACCCCGGTAACGGGCGCTTCTCTGCATGAGTTTTTCTATGAGCTGGGGCGGATTCGTGACGAGGCTGTTTCTGAGGAAGAGCTGAAGAATGCGAAGTCTTACCTGGCCGGTGTCTTCCCGATCCGGATTGAAACCCAGGACGGATTGGTCGATCAGTTGGTGAGCATCAGGATGTACAATCTGCCGGATGATTATCTGGAGACCTATCGAGAGCAGGTGAACGCAGTTACCGCAGAGGATATCGAACGCGTCGCGCAAGCCCATGTTACGCCTGACAGCGCCGCCATTGTTATCGTCGGCGATGCGGCTGAAATCAGCGAACAGGTAAAACCCTATGCCGAGACGATCGAGCTTTACGATACGGATGGGAACCCTAAGAAATAGGCCATACAGAATGTATCGGACCTATTTCGTCACGCCGCGCCCTGCAAGCGCTCAACATCCAACACCCCTGACACGTTCTTAATCGAACTCATCACTTTGTCCAGATGCTTTACGTCAAATACTTCGACCGTAACTTCGATCCGGCCTTTTTGATCGGGGCCGACTGAGGCCCGCGCGTCGCGAATTCCGGTCTTCATGTCGGAGATTGCGCCAGTAATGCCGGCAATCATCCCGGTTCGATTCTCAGTCACCGCCAGGAGCTTCACGGCATAGGCTGTCTTCTCCGGCTTGGAAGCCCACTCGACTGTGACGATTCGTTCGGGATTGATCATTAACTGCTTCACATTCTTGCAGCGCGCGGTATGCACCGCCACCCCTTTGCCACGCGTGATATAGCCGATGATCTGTTCGCCGTGGAGAGGATTGCAGCAGCGGGCGCGATTTACCATCAGGTCTTCCACGCCCCGCACGACGATTGCGTCATCGCCGGTGATCAGGCGCTTGACCGCGCGCACGCCGGTGCGCAGGCGGGACACTTTCTGGTTATCCAGCGCCGCGAACTTTTCCGGACCAAGATACTTGGCGATAATGTTGCGCGGCACTATTTTCCCGTAACCCATCGCCGCTAATAGATCGTCAGTCCGTCCGTAGCCATACTCACCCGCGATCCTCTTCAGATCGCCGTTGCTGTCACCCATCATCTTCTTAACCGAAAGCTGAAAGCGGCCGGCTTCTTTTTCGAAGAGTTTGCGTCCGATTTCGATCGACTCAGCCCGCTGCTGGTCCGCCACCCAGTGTCGCACCCGATTACGCGCTCGCGAGGTAGCCACGAAGTTCAACCAGTCGCGCGAAGGATGGGCATTCGAGGTGCGGATGATTTCGACTACGTCACCGTTTTGAATCAATGTTCGCAGTGGCACCATCCGGCCGTTGACGCGGGCGCCGGTGCACGTGTTGCCGACTTCAGAGTGAATCATGTAAGCGAAATCCACCGTGGTCGCGCCCCGCGGCAATTGAATCACCTTGCCCATCGGAGTGAACGCGTAAACGTCCTTGGGATATAAATCGAGCTTTAGCGCATCAATGAACTCGCGCGAATCTTTTACGTCCTGGGTCCACTCAACCAGCGAACGCAGGACTTTCAGCGCCTCGTCGTCGTCGCGGGCTCCGCGCTTCCCTTCTTTATATTTCCAGTGCGCCGCCACCCCTTCTTCGGCGGTCAGATGCATCTGCTCGGTACGGATTTGTACTTCGAACGGCTGCCCTTTCCCTCCGATGACCGACGTGTGCAGTGATTGATAGAGATTGTCACGCGGCGTGGCAATCCAATCTTTGAAGCGGCCGGGCACGGGTTTCCACGTAGTATGAATCACGCCCAGCGCCGCATAGCAGTCGCGAATTTCGTTGGGCGTAATCACCCTGGCGGCCACGAGATCGTAAACCTGATCGAGTTCAATTTCCTGCCGGCCCAATTTCTTCCAGATTGAATAAAGACGTTTGACGCGGCCTTCGATGCGGACGAACGGAACTCCGGCTTCCTCCATCTTCTGTTGGGTGGTGGCCGTCACATCGTTGAGGAACGCCTCATTGGCGGCCCGGCGCTTTTCCATCTGAGCGGTGAGGTCCCGGTAATCTTCGGGGTGCAGATTCTTGAAAGCGAGATCTTCCAACTCGCCACGAAGTTTGCCCATTCCCAGGCGGTGCGCGATGGGCGCGTAGATGTCCATCGTCTCTTGCGCGATGCGGCGGCGTTTTTCGGGGCTGAGGTATTCCAGCGTGCGCATGTTGTGCAAACGATCGGCGAGCTTGACCAGTACGACGCGCACGTCGTCAACCATGGCCAGCAACATCTTGCGCACACTTTCCGCTTGCTGTTCTTCGCGCGAGACACTGCTGATGTGGGCAATCTTGGTCAGCCCTTCCACCAGATGCGCCACCTCGTCACCGAAGTAGTCGCGAATCGTCGCGGTATCCGCGAGCGTGTCTTCAACCACATCATGGAGCAATCCAGTCGACACCGAGACCGCGTCCAGACGCATATCCGCCAGGATGTTCGCAACTTCCAAAGGGTGTACCAGGTAGGATTCGCCCGAGGCGCGTTTTTGACCCTTGTGCTCGCGGGCCGAAAAAAGATAAGCGCGCCGCAGGAGGTTAAGGTCGGCCTGCGGGTGATTGCGCCGCACTTTTTCGCAGATTTCTTCGATTCGGACCATAAAACAATCAGTCAGTTGCTGGTGGTCAGTTGTCAGTCGTCATGGGCGGGTGCATGGAATGGCCACTGACAACTAACCTCTAACAACTGACAACTGACCAGTGTAAGTATAACAAAATAGGTGACGCTGAACCCGAAAGTCCGCGCCACCTATTCGATGACCGTCTGATTAATGTTGAACGCTGATCCGCGCTCTGCTTAAGGGTTAGGCGTGGCCGCGGCCTGCTCGGCTGCTTCCTCTCTCTTGCGTCGTTGCTCAGCCAGGGCGGTAGCTCGCTTACCGGCTTCGTCGGCTTTCTTCTGGTACTGAGCCTTCTGGTCGGCTTTGCCGTCCATGTCGGCCAGCTTAGCCGCCTCGAGCAAAAGGTTCGTCTTGTAAGACCAGGCCGACTCGTTGTTCGAATCCATCTTGATCGCTGTCTCGGCTTCTTCAAGTCCGCGAGTCACGCAACGCTGAATCCTGTCAAAATCCTTTTGTTCCTTTGGTTTCTTATAGGTAATGCCGGCCGGTTTGCCCGGATCATTAGCGACCTTAACGTCAGAAAGTTCTGTGACCTTGAACGAGCAGTCCCAATCTTTGCCCGCCAGGATCGCGTAGGCTTCAGCGCGCTTCTCGTTTGGCAACGTTGTATCGTTGGCCCGCCTGGATATCCATTCGCGCAGCTTATCATCATCCTTAATGGCGGAATAGAGTACCGAGATGGCCTTATACGACTCCTCGTTGGTTGGGTCCATTTGCAGAATATTCTTATAGGCTTCAATCGCTTCTTTGGCTTTAGCGATATTATCCGGAGTGTCTACGCCCGGTTTGTACTGTTGGTGAAGGATCCGAGCGATAAAGATGGCCGCGGTCTTGTTGGTTGGCTCGAGAGCCAATGCACGTCGGGCATGCTGCTCGGCCTCGTCGAAGTGTCCATCTCTGTAGGAGCGCGCCGTTTCGTTCAGTTCATTCTTGGCCCTGATCTTGTTGGCGAGCGTACAGCCGGCACCGGCGGCGACAAACAAAGCCAGGATCGCTATCGCGCCGATCCTGGACCAGGAGAATCTCATTCTATTAGCTCCGTTTAAATGAAAGATGCCGCCGAGCTCTCCGGTTAGCTGGAAAGACTTCCGGGCGGAAGAAATACCGGCGAATACGTCACCGTTTCTACTACGGCAGATCGTCAACCTGCAAGCCGACCGGACTAGCACCGGCGCCTTTAATTGCATCGATCACTTTCACGACATCGCCGTAGTGCAGGGCGCGCGGCGCCTTTACGAAAACGGTCTTCTCGATCTTCTGATCTTCAGGCACGGTGGATGTTTCCATCCCTACCTTATAGGCATGTTGTGCCTTCCGCTGCTGGAACGTTTGCTGCAGCTTGGCAGACAGAGCGCTGGTATCGTTGACTGAGCCCATTGAATCCTGATTGAGCTTTATCTGCAGATCCTGCGTAATCGAAACCACCAGAGTGAGCGGATTCGGCTTGAGTTTACTCACGTCCTCGTTCGGATCTCGTTGCGTAGGAACATCGGCCTTGAAACTGCTGGGTTTCAAAGGCGTGACCACCATAAAGATGATCAGCACTACGAGCAACACATCTATTAGCGGCGTAACGTTAATGTACGGGACCGCCCGCGAGCCACCACCACTCATTCCCATAACTCAAACCCTCGTTTCGGACCGGCGAGCGTCAAAGCTCAGGCTCGCCCGTTTTGAAATTTTGTAAACCCTATTACCCTGCGGGAGCCGGAGCCGCCTCCGGGCCCTTCTTTTTCTTGTCAGCTACGAGACCGATTTTGTCTACGCCTTTTTCCCGCACCGCGTTGATTACTTTCACCACCTCGCCGTAGCTAACCTCGATGCCGCTCTTGATGTAGACGACCTTGTCTTCTTCCTTCTTATTCTGCAACGCTTTTTCAACCTGCGTCTTGAGTTCCTCGAGGTTGACCTGTTTCTTGCCGAGGTAATAGTCGTTGTCCTTGGGAATCGAGATGATTACCGAATCCTCTCGATTAATGACCAGATCCTCGTCGGCATAGTTCATATCGCGCGGAATCGCGACGCTAACGTCCTTCTGCAAAAATGGTGTAACCACCATGAAGATGATCAGCAGCACCAGCATCACGTCCACCATCGGTGTGACATTAATCTCCGATTGCAAACCACCGCCGCCGCCAGCAGACATTCCCATAAATCAAACTCCTTTCGAAAAACCGAGTAAGCGCGGACCTGCGCGACCCGCGCCGAACACTCGTCCGCGCGTTACGGATTCAGCTGCTTGGTGCGATTCTTGATGAAGTAGTCGACGAGTTCCGAAGCCGAGTTGTCCATCTCCACGATGAAGCCATCAACCTTGCCGGTAAAATAGTTGAACAGCCACACCGCAGGCACGGCCACGACCAGACCCAGGGCCGTGGTAAATAGCGCTTCGGAAATACCGCCGGCCACTGCACCGATACCTTGCGACGCTGCAGTTTTCATCCCGCGGAAGGCGTTGATAATACCGAACACGGTTCCGAACAAGCCCACAAACGGCGCCGTTGAGCCGATGGTGGCCAGGCCGGAAAGACCACGGCGAAACTCGGCTGTCTTGATGGCAATAGCTCTCTGGAGCGCGCGCTTGGACGCCTCGATCTCGTCACCCGAAATCTCATTCGATTGTTCGTGCGCGCGAAACTCCTGCAATCCGCTGTTGACGACCATCGCCAGGTGCGACTTGCGATGCTTGTCGCTGATATTAATGGCTTCTTCAATGCGATTGTTCTTCAGCGCCTGCGCCACGCGGGGAGCAAACTCGCGCGACTGCTTCTTGGCCGCAGTGTAGGTCAAATAACGCTCGACCATGATCGCGATCGAATAGACGGACATGATGAGCAGAATGATCACGACCGTAATCGCGACAGGGCCCATGTTCCGAACCATCTCGCTGAGCGTGAACTCATTACTCGTGGGCGCCGCTGGCGCAGCCGGACTTGGAGTCTGCCAGAGAAAGAGAAGAAAGCCCATTGCCTTCGTTCCGAGCATGCTTGTCAAAATAGTCACGGTAACTCCTCCAAAAGGTTTTGATTACATTGATTCCGTACCGGCAAGAAGATCTAGCGCTGGCAGCTCTCGGTTTTTCTGGAGCGAACCAGCGCGCCGGAATATTTACTGCGCTACAAAGTTGTAGATAATCACGCCGTTAACTTTCACCGGCTGCCCGGAAAGTTTTGTAGGCGTAAATTTCGATGAACGAGCTGCGTTGACGGCCGCACCTTGCAGCAACGGGTGGCCCGAAGTTGCATGCGCGGCAACGACGTTGCCATTCTCGTCTATCAATACCTGCACGACGACCTGACCCGAAGCATGGGCACTGCGCGCGATCGCCGGATAAGGTGGTTGAACCAGGTGAACCGCTTTACCATTCAGCACACCTCCGGATATCGGCGCGTGCGGTGTCGGCTTCGGTGGCGGCGGTGGCGGCTCGTCCTTAATCTCCACCTTCGCGGGAGCGTTGGAAACGATCGAGCCAGTGCCATTCCCAGGGGCCATCGGCGCCGCAGCATTCTGATTTCCCGAGCCCAGCATCGTCACGACACCCTTGCGCACGGGCGGAATATCACTCGCCTTAGCGGATATCTCTTTTGGCACCAAATCCGTGCGGGTCACGTCGGCAATCAACTCTTTGCGGACGTCAACATTCTTGCTGATATCCATCTTCTCAGGCTTCGGCGCTTCCTGTTTTTGCTGCTGCTGTTGTGGCACCGGCACGGGAGCAATCAAAGCGGTCAGCTCAAGATTCTGCTGATCGATTATTGCCGGCGCCATTATGATCGCGACCACAATGCCTGCCACGATCAAGACCAGATAGACAAGGCCAAACGCGGCGAGAAACGAGCCTTTTCGCTTCATATCTGCCGAATGCGAACCGGACTCAACCAGATTTTCGAACATCCTTCTATCCTCCCAAATCGGTGCCAAGGGGTCGGGGACCATAAATCAATCGTCCCAAAATGCGACCATCAATTCATCGCTCAAAATCTGCTTGATGACAACTAGAAGAGGAATTACAGCGGAAAGGCCTGGCGCCTTCGCCGCGCCATCTTGTTGCGCCCAGCCACTATGCGAGACACAAAAAACTGGCCCTTCAACGTACAAACCACCGTGCATCCTACCCTCTAAAGCCAAGGCACGATAACGAGCGTATTTAATTGGCCAGCAACGCCTGCAGTCTATGCCGCAAGTGCTCGCAAAGTCAAGAACAAATCCGAACGCGAAACACCATCTTTAGGCTTCATAACCGCGCCCGCTGCCGGAAAACAAACACGGCGTATTAGACTCCGGGCTTGACGTATCGGTTCCCAAATTATGCCGCCTGTGAAGGCTTTCCGACACCCTCACGAGAGCGGTCGCCGCGCGTGGCACCGCGAGATGATTTAACACCGGTTTCGCGCGCGTCAGTCGCGGACATTTTGTTTGCTGCCGCGATCTTCTTTTCCCACCAGACCATGATCGGGCCGGCAACCGCAATCGTGTCGTAGGTGCCAAAAATAATGCCCATCAACAAAGCCAGTGAAAATGGCCGGAGCGTTTCACCGCCCAACAACACCAACGACACCACCGACAGAAACACGAGGCCCGAAGTAATTACGGTGCGGGAAAGCGTCTGATTGATCGACAGGTTGGTTACATCATAGAGGTTCATCCGTCGATACAGCTTACGATTTTCACGAATTCGATCGAATATCACGATCGAGTCGTTCACGTCAAAACCAACCAGCGTCAGGAGCGCGGCAATTACGGTTAGATTGATTTCAATTTGAAATATGGAGAACAGTCCCAGCGTCACCAGCACGGTATGGAACACCGCGATGACCGCGGCGGCGCCATAAGTCCATTCAAATCGAAAAGCAATAAACAGCAGCATTCCGATGAGAGCAGCAATCGTTACGGCGATCGCCTGATTGCGCAACTGTTTGCTCGCAACTTGGCCCACCGCTTCGGTGCCTTCAATCTTATAAGCTGCCTTGGGATCATCTTCCAGGGTCTTCACATTGGGGTCGACTTCCACGCCGAAAGTATTAAGTGCTTGCTTGATCTTGGAGCGAGCCGCGTCGACGCCGGCCTGGCTTTCGCCTGTCGTCGATTCCTCGAATCCCTGATGCGGAACCTTGACGAGGAACATGCCCTGCTTGTCCAGCACGGGCTGGATGACGGCATCCTTAATTCCCGCATGGTTAATTGCGGCGCGCAGAACGTCCGCGGGAGGCGGTTGCTTGAACCTTACCGTAATCACGGTCCCGCCCTTGAAATCGACGCCCAGGTTGAAAGCTTCCGTCCCGTTAGGATGGAACTTGTGCCGGTAAAAGGCGGTGCCCATGCCGGCGAGCATTAAAACGATGGAGATGCCGATAAAGAAACGACGCTTACCGAGCCAATCAATGTTGATGTCGTGAAATATTTGCAGCATGAACTTCGTTAATCGTAACCCGCAAATCCAATTCGCCGGGTGCGGGCATTTCCTTTAAATGCTGAGCGACTCGACCCGCTTTTGTTTGCGACTAAGCAGCCAGATGAAGATCGTCCGCGAAACGTAAACCGCCGAGAACAGATTAACCAGCAACCCCAGCACCAGCGTAACAGCGAAGCCGCGAATTGGGCCGGCGCCGAAAGCGTAAAGAAACAGCGACGAAACAATCGTCGTCACATGAGTGTCGATGATCGTCACAAAGGCGTGAGCAAAACCCTGCTCAACCGCCGACGGGATCGTCTTGCCGGAGCGTATCTCTTCCCTAATGCGCTCAAAAATCAGCACGTTCGAGTCGACGGCCATGCCGATCGTTAGAATGATGCCGGCGATGCCGGGCAAGGTCAGAGTGGCGCCAAAAATTATTAAACCCGCCAGCATCAGGATCATATTCAGTAGCAGCGCGATGACCGCGTTGATGCCGGATCCGCGATAATAGATGAGCATGAAGAGCACGACCAGCGTCAAACCAAGCAAGGAGGCCCGTACTCCGGAACGAATCGAGTCACTCCCCAGGCTCGGTCCGACCGTGCGCTCTTCCTGATATTCAATCGGCGCCGGCAACGCGCCGGAACGAAGAGTCAGCGCCAAATCGTCAGCAGACTGTTTCGAAAATCTGCCGCTGATTTGGCCTTGATCGAAAATCTGGCCCTTAATAAAGGCGATGGACTTCACCTGATCGTCGAGCACGACACCCATGTACTCGTTAAGGTTCGCACCAGTCCACTCTCCGAATTTCTGCGAACCCGCCTGTTTCAAAGCAAAGTCGATCTCGTACTCGTCAGCGCCGGCCCGAGATTGATTCGCGGTTGCGCTGCGCAGCTGAGCGCCATCGATAATTGCCGGAGATTCTACGACGACCCATTTTTTTGGCCCCTGTTGATTACTGTTAGTGTTCGAGTTCGCGTCCTGACCCGTCAGTTCGGGCCGTTCGGTGTATGGGAGCACGCGGCGATTAGACGGAACTTTTCCGCCGCTGTTGAGAGAGGCCAGCGCTTCGGCTTCGGACGCATAAGTTTGGGGACTCGACACCTGACCGGCGGGAGGACTGATCACGTGAACGAGTTCGAGATGCGACTGGCCTTTGAGTAACTGCTTGAGCCGCTCGGGATCGGTGATGCCGGGCATCTGCAGGAGGATCTCGTGAGAGTTCTGGCCGCCATGACGAGCCAGCGTCGGCTCAGCCACGCCGACCGCGTTGATGCGAGTATCAATGATCTTCATCGCCTGATCTGTCGCAGACTCTGCCAGGGTGCGCTGCGCCGCTCCAGTCAAGGTCCAGGTGAGAGTGTTCCCGGAAGACAAAAACGACCACCCCACGCGATCGCTGAGGTCCGCTTTCTTCTCAACCGCGTCCCGCAACTCCTGCAGCTTGGTCGCGTCACCCACCTGCAGGACTACTCGATAATTTCCGCCGGCAGTTTCAGCCTTTGCGTCCTTTACGTCGAAGCCTGCTTCTTTGGCAGCGTTTTGCGCGGCTATCGCACTTTCTTCGGTAAGCTTCTTAAAAAACTCTTCGACCTTCACTCGCATGACCAGGTGAGATCCACCTCTGAGATCCAACCCGAGATTAATGTTCCTGGCGAGATTTTCTTTGATGCCGGACGGGGTAAAGTCGTGGGCGTGGGGCCGGCGGCCGTGAGGTCCGATGACTACGTAAATACCGACCAGGGTAATGATCGCGATAATGATTGATCGCTGAAGTAAGTTCCGTTTCTTCATGAACTCATGTTCGACAAACTTCTGTTTGTCGCCTTCTCTTCACTTATCGACAAACTAAAGTTCGTCAGACTTCTTTCCCGCTACGTCTTTTCTTCTTCTGAATCAACTCCAGCCACCGCCGAGCGCGCAATCTCCAGGATCGTCTTGTCGGCGCTCCGGATAAGAAAACTCGCGTCACGTACGGCCGTGATGACCCCGATAACTCCGCCGGTGGTAATCACCTTGTCGCCTGATTTTAACTCGGCAATGGTAGCCTGCAACTGTCTTTGTTTCTTCTGCTGAGGTCGAATGAGCAAGAGATAAAAGACCCCGAAGATTAACAGCATCGGCACAAGGGCGCCGCCTAACCCGCCAACGCCACCTTGAAAGAGGAATAAGGTCATAAAGTGATTAGTTTGTTAGTAATGCCCGCTGCAGCAGGCGAGAAGCGGACTCGATTCGAGGCTCGCACTCATCCCAATCCGGAGCTCAGTTGCTCAGTGTACTCTCGCCGAAATTTCGCGAATTGGCCAGAACGGATAGCTTGCCTGACACGTCGCATGGTGTCAAGGAAGAACGCCAGATTGTGATGCGTCAAAAGGATGCTGGCAAGCATCTCTCCGGATTGGTAGAGGTGTCTGATAAAGGCGCGCGTGTGGCGACGGCAAACCGAACATGCACAGGCCTCGTCCAGAGGCAACTGGTCAGTAATATAGCGCGCGTTTTTAATGTTCAATCGGCCCTGCGAAGTAAACGCTTGTCCGTTGCGTCCGTTACGCGTCGGCAGTACACAGTCAAACATGTCCATGCCGCGGGCGACGGCGTCGATTAAGTCTACGGGGGTGCCCACACCCATCAAATAACGCGGCTTGTCGGTAGGCATCCGGGCCGCGATATCGTCAATCACTTCCAACATCACCGGCTTTTCTTCACCGACACTGAGCCCGCCCAGAGCGTAACCATCAAAGCCTATTGCCACCGTGCGCTCCAAACTTTCCCGCCGTAGATCGAGATGCGATGCGCCCTGCACAATGCCAAACAGCGCCTGCCGGTAGCGCAAGTTATTAACTTGCGCACTCGTTCCAGCCGGAGACTCTTGCGAGTCGACCGAGCGCAAGTTATTAACTTGCGCTACATCAAAAGCCTCCCGAGATCGTTTGGCCCATCGCAGAGTTAGTTCCATGCTTTGCCGCGCTACGTCCGCAGTCGCTTCTCCCGGCGCGCACTCATCGAAAGCCATTACGATCTCAGCCCCCAGCACAGCCTGGACCTCCATAGAGATCTCCGGGGAAAGAAAACAGCTGGCGCCATCGATATGCGAACGGAACTCGGTCCCCGCTTCGGTGATTTTGCGCAGCGCGCCCAAACTCCAAACCTGGAAGCCGCCGGAATCGGTTAGCATCGCCCGCTCCCAGCCGATGAATTTGTGCAGCCCGCCGCACGCCCTGATCGTTTCGATTCCCGGCCGCAACCACAGATGATAAGTATTTCCCAGAATGATCCGCGCATCGAGTTCCGGCGACTCGAGCTCTTCCCAACGAATTCCCTTCACCGTGCCGGCCGTGCCTACCGGCATGAACACCGGCGTCTCGATCACGCCGCGACGAGTTGTTATTACTCCGGCACGGGCCTCGCCCTCGCGCGCAATAACATTGAAGTTGAGCGGTTGCGTTTCCATCTAAGCAATAACCGCAGAGGACGCCGAGGGACTCGCAGAGGAACACAGAGCACTCCCTCCGTGCCTTCTGCGGAAACCTCCGCGGCCTCCGCGGTTAATCGTATCCTTCTCTCAAAACCTTTAGCGCCGGCGCTTCGATTTGTGTCGCTCAACAAACCTGATCGGTGTGGCCAGGAAACCAAATTCCTCGCGCATTCGATTCTCGAGATGCCGCACGAAAGAAAAATGCAGGCCCGCCTTTCCTCCCGCAGTGAAAACGACAAAGGTCGGCGGACGAATTCCAATCTGGGTGATGTATTGCACGTGCAAACGCGAGCCGCCATGCGGCCTGGCCGGCATGATACCCGAGCCCTGGGTGATCTCTCTTTCAAAGAATTCGTTCAAGCGCGAAGTCGAAATGCGAATGTTGCGGGCCTTGTTGGCTTCAACGACCAGAGGCAACAGCCTTTGCACGCGCTGTCCGGTCAAGGCAGAAATCGTAACGACGGACGCCCAATTAAGAAACTTCATTTGCTCGCGCACCTTGCGTTCAAAAGCCGAATTCGTGTGCGTGTCTTTGTTTTCGACGGTGTCCCACTTGTTCACCACCACGATAATGGAACAACCGGCGTCAACCGCATACCCAGCAATGTTCGCGTCCAGGGCAGCGATTCCCTGCTCGGCATCGAGCACGATGATTGCGACGTCGGCGCGCTCCAGACTCTTGCGCGCCATCACCACCGAAAGCTTTTCCGCCATCGCTTCGGTCTTGCCTTTGCGGCGAATGCCGGCCGTATCAATGATGCGGAAACTCTGACCTTCCGTCTCGAGCAGAGTATCAACCGTATCGCGGGTGGTCCCGGCCACCGGCGAGACAATCGCGCGCTCTTCGCCGAGCAGGCGATTAAGCAAAGATGACTTGCCGACGTTAGGACGGCCCACGATCGCCAGGCGCAACTCCTTAGCTGGGAGCGCGGACGTCTCGTCCGCTTTTCCGCCTTCGCGAAGACTCGGGCTATTGCCCCGGAGCTCCGGTTCCAACGAATCCAATAATTCGCCAATACCGTTTCCGTGCTCGGCTGAAATCGCAAACACGTCCGCAAAACCAAAGCTGTGAAACTCACCGGCGTCACTTTCCAGATTCACGGCGTCAGCTTTGTTCGCCGCCACCAGGACGCGCTTTCCGGTCGAGCGCAATAGGTGGGCAAGTTCCTGATCCAGGGGCGTGATTCCTTTGCGGGCGTCGACCACCCAGATGATCGCCTGTGCTGCGTCAATGGCAAAGCCGGCCTGCTTGAGAATGTTTGCCGGGATCAACGCATCATCATCAGGGACAATGCCGCCCGTATCAACCAGAGCAAATCGTTTGGTCCGCCAGTTGGTTTCACCGTAAATACGATCGCGGGTAATACCCGGCTCATCGCCGACAATTGAACGCCGTTCACCAATCAGACGATTGAACAGCGTCGACTTGCCGACGTTGGGCCGGCCGACGATGGCGACCAGGGGCAACGAGTCGGCCTTTTCGGTTTTCTCGATTTGAGACTTCATCACGATCAATATCGGGCCGCACCGATGATATCGCAAACGGTTGCGACTCGTTACTCAGTAAGTCATAATCACGTGCTCTTAAACCGAAAGACTTGGCCGATCCAAACTTACAATTAGCGAAGGCGGTATTTGATGATTGAAGAAGACACCAACGTATCTTATGAAATCCGCGTGGCCCCGGGCGCCGCGGGCACTGATCCGGAAGCGCCGGATTGGCAAGTGTGCGAACTGGAAAATGGCGTGATTAAGAATGACGCGGACATCTATGACAACCTGACCTTCGCCGAAGCCCAACAGATCTGTGGCATGTGGACCAAGAAAAAAGAAGAAGCCGAAGGGGCTTAGCACCGTTTGTCTTTCACGTTCGGTGAAAGCGATGTCGAGCGTACGATCCACGAAATCACGAGAAATTTCACGAAAGCGGCGCGAACGAAAGTTAGTTCTTATTTCGTGCGAGTTCGTGGATAAAGTCCTTGCCTTCGTTTTGCAAGCGACAAGCTGAAGCTTGAATTCTGAACTCGCACTTCCCATGACTGAACTTTCTGGGCTTACCAAAGACAATATCGACGCAAATCCAATCCGGCAATTCCAGATTTGGTTTGACGAAGTCCGCGCGCGCGGCGTGTCAGAGCAGGACGCGATTTCAATGACGCTGGGCACGGCGAGCAGAGATGGCCAACCGTCGGCGCGCATCGTGCTGCTGAAGAGTTTTGACGATCGCGGTTTTGTCTTTTACACGAATTATCACAGTCGCAAGGGTAAGGAGCTGAGCGAAAACCCGCGCGCGTGTCTCCTCTTTTACTGGCCGCAACTGTGGCGGCAGGTGCGTATCGAAGGGGATATTGAGAAAGTTTCTGCCGCGGAGTCTGAAGAATATTTCCAGAGCCGGCCCCTGGGAAGCCGCCTGGGAGCGTGGGCTTCCGATCAGAGCGAAGTCGTCGATACTCGTGCCACTCTGGAATCCCGATTTGCCGAATTGCAAAAACGTTTTGGCGAAGACGTTCCCAGGCCGGAGCATTGGGGCGGCTATCGCCTGAGACCAAACTCGATCGAGTTCTGGCAAGGTCGGGATAACCGTTTGCATGATCGGCTGCGGTATTGTCTCGAAGATGGCAGGTGGTCGATCGAGCGACTTGGACCTTGAGGCAGCGCAAATTGGTATTTTGCGCGGCGCGCAAGTTAACAACTTGCGCCACAGCTATCCCAGCCGCGGATGCTCCGCCACAAAATTCACTAACGCTCCCACATATTCCGGAAAGGTTGGGCAACGAACGCCCTGAGCCTCCAGCAACGAGCGGGCGATGGTGGTGTCATACGTCTGCTCTTGAAAAAAGTAAGGGACTGCTGAGTGCGGTAATCCGGTTAGCTTCGGCGCCAACGGCAGCCTGAGCACCGGATAGACGATTCCCGCCGGGATGGTAGCAAACGAATCGCGTCCGGAGATCGCCTTTGAGATCTCGTCAAACAATTGATGTGTCGTTAAGGGCTTGGGATCGGCAAGCTGGACCGTCGCCCCAATTGCGCGGTCGTCTTTGGCCAGCGCCACCAGGGCGTCGACTACAAAATCAATGGGCACGAGGTTCAGACGAACCTCGCTGTTACCGATGTTAAGCAGCGTCAATCCCGCCGGCCACTTGCGCAGGTAGTGAATCAAGTAATAGATGCCGTCATACTTTGCCGTCTCTCCCGTCACTGAGTCTCCACAAACTACTGCAGGACGATGAATGGTGATCGGCAACTCTGATTTGATGGCCTCAACTTCCAGTTCAGCCAAATACTTTGTCTCTTCATAATGATTGCGAAAGCCTGTGTCATGGTGTAGTTCGTTTTCCATAATCAGGCCTTCGCGCTTTCCGGCGACGTAGCAGGTCGAGATGTAATGATATCGCCGCAGACTTTCAACCGACTTCGCAAACAAGTTGACGTTCAGCGTGCCTTCGACGTTGACGTGTGACGCCACGTCGCTGGCGACAGCCAGATCATAGATCGCGGCCAAATGAAAGATAGTTGTGGTCTCCTGACGTGCGCGTTCCAGTTCGCGAGTCGACAGCCCAAGGTCGGGCTTGGTTATGTCGCCTTCGACCGCCCTAAAATTATTTAAGTCGATTCCGGTCTCGGCAGCGATCTGCGACAAATCTTCCGCGGCCGAGTCGAGAAACAATGGATGGACCAACAGAATAAACTGCGCGCCCTCCTCCGCCAGGCGCTTAACCAGGCGACCGGCGATGAATCCCGGAAACCCGGTAACGAAGACTGTTTCGTTAAAAGCCATGATTCACAAACTTGCGCGATAAGGTTTAGCTTGTCGTGATTGTGACAAATCGAAACCGTTTTATCGAACCGAAAACAAATCCGAGTCCAGACTCTTTCAACCGCAAAGCGGGCGTGTAACTCAGCCCAAGTTGCAGCGCCGCGCGGCTACCCTGGGATCAAGTCTGTATCGAGAGGCACACCCTAGCGGGGTTGCGTCGCCTGCCAATCGACCGTCAGGGTCGAGCGGCAATGTTGAATCGCATTTCCCCAACTCATGTCTGAAAAATGACTCAACCCCATTGGGGTTGCTATCGTTGAGACTCGTTACCCAGGGTAGCTGCGAAGCGCAGCAACCCTGGGCTGAGTTGCATAACCGCTTCGCGGTATAACCATCCGATCCTCGACTCGATCAGAGTCTCCAAAAAGTTTGTCAGACATTTACTTCCGCTCAAGTATAATCCAATCGTTTAGATCCAACACGTGCGGATGATTTGAGTGATATCCTATTTTTGAAGGATTGCGCTGCCAAGTGAGCGAGGTCAGTACCGGGAGCGGCAGCGACCGGGTTTCAACACTCCATACGATCCAAGTTGCTAAGGATCAGACCCGGTCGCTACCGCTCCCGGTACTGACCTCATCGCTAATGAAGACATGCCTATTTACACCCCTCAATTCCGAAAGGCATCGAAAATGATTCGTAATCGATTTTCATCACGGCGCAGTGCGCTCGTTTCGGCCTTGTTATTTACGATTCTTGCCCTGGTCCTCGGGGCGTCAGAATTTCGGCGGGCGGCGGCGCAGGAACCACGCGAGTGTCCGGTCCGCGTGACTCTCTTGCAGGTGAATGACGTCTATCAGTTCGCGCCGGTTGACGACGGTACACGCGGCGGCTTAGCTCGGGTCCTGACTCTGCGAAAGCAGATCATGAGCCAATCGCCGCACGCTCTTTACATGTTGGCCGGCGATACAATCTCGCCCTCTGTCGAGTCCAACACGTATCAGGGAAAACAGATGATTGACGCCTGGAACGCGAGCGGGCTGGATTATGCGACTTTCGGAAACCATGAGTTCGACTTCGGCCCTGATGTGTTGCGCCAACGAATGCGCGAGTCGCACTTCAAGTGGCTGGCAGCGAACGTAATCGACAAAAAGACCGGCAAAACATTTGCCGACACCCCGGAGTTCGTCGTGCGCGAATTCGAGGGCGTGAAAGTTGCTATTTTCGGCATCGTTCTCCAGGAAACATTAGAGACTTCCCGTCCCGGTCCGGATGTGGAGATTCAGGATCCCTGCGCCACCGCTGCGCGCTTGATTCCGAAAATCCACGCCGCCGGCGCACAGGTAATTGTGGCCCTGACGCATCAGACCATAGGCGACGACAAGAAGTTTGCGCGCTGCTCAGGCGTGGACGTAATCATCGGCGGTCATGAGCACACGCTTTTGGAATCGATGTCCGGTCACGCGCTGATTTTCAAAATGGACGCAGACGCGCGCGAATTGGGCCGCGTCGATCTGAATATCTCAAAATCCACGGGCAAACTGGAGAGCATCGACTGGGAAATCATTCCTGTGACCGATAAGGTTCAGAACGATCCGGCTTTCGCCCCACTTGACAGCAAGTATGGCCCGCTACTGAAAAGCCTGGCCGTGCCAGTAGGTCGTAGTGCGGTTGAGTTGGATGTGAAGAGTGCCAACGTGCGCTCGCGGGAAACAAACATGGCGGACTTCATAGCCGATACTTTTCGCCGCGATGTAGACGCCGATGTCGCTCTGGTTAATGGCGGTTCGGTCCGGGCGGATACGATTATCAGGCCGGGAGTGCTAACCAAGCGCGATGTGCTCGCCATGTTGCCCTTCAACAATCGCGTGGTGAAATTGCAAGTCACCGGCGCGGTCATTCGTGCCGCTATCGAGAACGGCGTGTCCACGGCGACCGAAGAAATACAACCGGGACGGTTTCCGCAGGTCTCTGGTATTCGCTATGCATTCGACACCGGCCGGCCGCCGCGCCGGCGAATCACAAGTATTACGATCGCTGGCAAAGCACTCGACGATCGCCGTACATATACTCTGGCGACGACGACCTACCTGGCTGTCGAAGGTGGGGATGGTTATGACATGTTTCGCGGCGCCACGTTTCTGATCCGGCCCGAACAAGCGCCCATCGAGTCGGACGTTTTGTTAAAGGCGATCGCTTCGGTACCGGAGATCGCGCCGAAGATTGACGGGCGGATCAAGCGGGTTGATGCTGCGAAGGACAAGAATTCGTGTAACTGAATCTCGAGGAGCCATGTGAAGTTTTGATGAAATGGATGCTCGGGACAATTGGCTGTCGTCATGTATAATGCCCTACCTTTGAGTGCCTCTTTAGTCGTGTCGCTATATGAATAAGAGGTCGGAACTACAAATACGGGCAGAAAGCTTGGCCGAGCGGTTTCAGACCCGCGGCAGGAAACCTATTGTGTTGGAGTTTGCCGGCGTGCCGAAAGCTGGAAAGACAACAACTCTCGGACAAATTCATGCCTTTCTGAAAAGATGTGGCTTTCGCGTTGAAGTCGTAGTGGAACGCGCTTCGATTTTCCCGATACGGGACAAGAAACACTTTAATTTTAATGTATGGACTGCTTGTACGACGTTGTCACAGATTCTACAAAAAACTCAGAGTCCTCCTCGCCCTGACGATCCAGACATCCTAATTCTAGATCGCGGCCTCTTCGACTCGATAGTGTGGCTTACGCTAATGGAACGCTTATCGAGAATTCGGGCTGTCGATCTGGAGACCCTCAGCAAGTTTCTGAGAGTTGACGACTGGAGACAGAGAATCTCAGCGGTCATCGTTATGACAGCGAGCCCGGAAGATTCTCTTGAACGCGAAAAGGGATATTTGCCTGTAGTTGGAGGAGGTTCAATCATGAACCTGGAGGTTCTCAAACAAATGCTAAAGACTACCTTGGCTACGGCTAGGAAGCTTAAGAAGGACTTTCGTATTCAAACAGTGGATACATCATCAAAAGCTTTGCGTGGTAAGCCCCAAGAAACGGCTGAACTCGTAGCTGATCTAGTGCTAAACGTCATTGAAGAACAGCTTCGGGAAGACATTCTATGCGTACCAAGAGAATCTCTGGGAATCTTCTTCGAACAGTCCAGTTGTTTGCAAGGCGCCTCCGCAGCCTCAGCGATGAATTGTTTCGCAAGGGAAGGAGTTTTTGTTCCGCGTGATAATGCGGAACAACGCGCGGATCTTGTCCAAGCACTACCCGTTGTCGTCGTACGTACAAAAAGCGGCGATGTCCTCCGCCTTAGGCGCAAAGAAGCCAGTGATTCCAATCCACTTGATCGAAAAATAGTGATCTGGGCTGGTGGCCATGTTCGAAGTGAGGATGGCGATAAAAGCGAGGCTATATTGACAGCGGCTTTAAGGGAGCTCCAAGAGGAACTTCGCCTTAGTGTCGAAGCCAGTGAACTTAAGATTCTAGGATGCGTCTATGTTCAAAATGGCGAACGAACTTCCAAACATGTGGCTTTGGTTTATGAGTGGCAAGCGGACACGGATGATGTGACAGTAGTTCTTAGTAGTGCTGAGTTTTTCGAACGAGGTGGAACCGCGTTGAGTGGGAGCTTCGTAACCGTCGAGGACCTTGCAAACGATGTAATGGACCGCAAGATCGATGAGACATGGTCAGTTGAGATCGTAAGAAATCTGCTTGCTGCGTCTAACTTTCCAGAACGTCTATTTTAAGATCGGTTCTTCATCGTTGGAATACATGAATATTCTTACAGTTTTACTGGCGGCTGCATTCCTAACAGTCGCACCGATACTTACGCATGGCCAATCCGGAGTCGATCGCGAGCTGCTCACGGAGATTTCCAGAATCAAAGCGATCGACAATCACGCGCACCCGCTGAAATACGTTGCCGCGGGCGAGAAGCCAGACGACGAATTCGATGCGTTGCCGTTGGACGCCATCGTCCCTTTTCCTCTGCCGGTCCGCCTCAATCCATCGAACACGGAATTTATCCGCGCGTGGCATGACCTGTACGGCTATAGCCATCAGGACATGAGCGGAGCGCACCTGGCCGAACTGATGAAAACCAAGCAGCGCATGATCCGCGAACGTGGTGATTCCTTTCCCGCCTGGGTACTCGATCAGCTCAATATCGAAACCATGTTCGCCAACCGCGTCGCCATGGGCCGTGGCCTGTCCGCGCCGCACTTTCGCTGGGTGGCATTTGATGACGCGTTAATCTTTCCACTCAACAACGAAGCCGCCAGGCGATCCAATCCTGACTATCGAGGTTTCTTTCCAAGTGAGGAGCGCCTGCTCAAGCGTTATCTGAGTGATTTGAAAATTGGCGCCTTGCCGCTGTCACTCGATGAATATCTCAAGCGAGTCGTCACTCCAACTCTCGAATCGCAAAAGCGAAGCGGGGCAGTGGCAATTAAGTTCGAAGCCGCATACCTGCGCAAGCTCGACTTTGACGATCCCGAGGAAGCGAAAGCCCGCGCTATTTATGCGCGCTTTGTTAGAGGCGGTGAACCTCCGGCAAGCGGCTACAAAACGCTGCAGGATTTTCTTTTCTATTACATCGCGCGCGAAGCTGGCCGTCTGGGAATGGCCATACACATCCATTGCATCGAAGGCGCCGGCGGTTTTTATCGGCAAAGCGGCAGCAACCCTTTGTTGCTCGAAGCAGTTTTCAACGATCCGGCTTTGCGCAAGACAAACTTCGTCGTCATTCACGGAGGTTATCCGTTTACTAAAGAGATGGGCTCGCTGATGAGCAAGCCAAACATTTACGCTGACTTTTCCGCTCAGACGTTCTTTACCTATCCGCGTGAGTTGAGCGAGATTCTGCGTAACTGGCTTGAGTTCTATCCGGACAAGATTCTGTTCGGCACGGACGCGTTTTCTTTTGGACCGGAAGTTGACTGGGGTGAAGTCGCCTGGCTTTCAAACACCACCGGGCGCCAGGCACTGGCATTAGCCTTAACCGGAATGATGAATGACGGCGAGATTTCGCGCTCGCGGGCGTTGGAATTGGCACACATGGTGCTGCACGACAATGCGAGCCAGCTTTACGGTTTCAAATAGTAACTTTTGCGCCTTCGGTTTCTCGCTCGGATCGCGGACATCCTCTCCGCCCTAAGCGCACAGCGCGAAGCACAAATATCTTCCTGAGCGGGTATCGCCCGCTGGCGGACAGGATGTCCGCGATCCAATTTTCTATGACGTCTCCGGGACTACCGCCGCGGTATCTATTACCGTCGCAGTACTCTGTGACTTAAAGAATCCCACCGCCGAGAGCGCGTAGAAAAGAATCGCGACCACGACCACGTACTGAAATCCCAGCAGCATCGACATGTTCTCGGCTAAGCCACCCAGCATTGCGCCGGCGATGTTAAAGCCGAAGGCGCGATCCGCTTCCGGCGTGCGCTTGAAGCTGGCAGCAAAAATCACGCCGGCAAACAGAACCGGCGCAAACACCAGCAGACAAGAGCCGGCGACCTGAAGAGTCCGATTCATGCCCAAAAAGAAATCGAGCGGGACAATCGTGTTCAGCGCCAGGGTCACGAACAGGCCGGCATAGTAGGGCCAAAGCTTCGTCACGTTTGTCTTGAGCGTCCAGATATTGGCGGCCAGAATCATCACCAGCACCGCGAAAAACACGACGGAGTTGACGATCCACGTGCTGCCGAATAAAAGCGCCATGGTGACGACAGCTTTGGTTTCAATCAGCATGAACCCGGCGCCGAGGAAAAAGATTTGCAGGTTGAGTGGCCGGGAATGTTCTTTGTTCAGCGCGCCATTCTCTTCGCCGCGCCGCGGCACGAACACAAAGATCAGCAGCAGTGCCAGTCCCGCCATGATCAGAATTCCGCGCAGGCTCATGGGCGGCATCATCGGCTTTCTGAGATAGAAGAAGGGCCAGTCGTCAGTCGCCGCGGGCAGAGCGCCCGTCGGTTGCATGACAGTCGCCATGGCAAATCGCTGCCATGGAAGTTTCTGCTGGTCTGCTTCTGAAGCCTGATCAAAGCGCTGCCGTTCTTCAGCGGCCGGTTGCTGAAAACCGTTGGGCGAAGCCGGCGAAGGCGCTTGATCGTTTCGCAGGAAATACTCCTGCCGTTGCGTGAAAGCCTGGCGCAGATTGTTCGTGTTTCCCGAAAAGAAAACGGTAAAGTCGCCGGCCGTGTTTTCTTCGGGCTCGATCACCTTGCGGTAAGGCAGAGTGATACAGAGTGGATTGCCGGCGCCAAAGACTTCGTCCAAACTTTTCTGCAGACGCGAGATCAACCACCCCTGTCGAAAATAGTTGTAGACGACAAACGTGCCGTCGGGATTCAAATGCCGCTTCACATCGGCGAACGTCTGCTGCGTGAAGAGGTAACTCTCGAGACGAATATTGCTATAGCCACTGTGAAGCACCAGTGAATCTACCAGGGCATAGATAATCAAATCGTATTTGCGATCGGTGGCGCGCAGAAAGTTACGGCCGTCATCGTTATGAATTTCAACGCGCGGATCCTGATAAGGATGGTCCGGGTGATACTGCGTGCCGAGGCGGTAGATAGCCGGATCGATCTCGACCGCGTCCACGTGTTCGGCGCCCCACTGCAACGCGCGACTGACATCGTTTCCGGAACCAGCGCCAATGATCATCACGTTCTTAAAAGGCGGCCGGCCCGCATCGCGATTGAGCATGTGCGGCAGCGCATAAGCTGCGTACCTGTCACTACGCGAAACCATCGACTGATGAAAAATCAGGTTCACCGAAAGCGATAGATCGTAAGGCTTGTAATCGATCCGATAGTAGGGTGACCAGATCTGAAGAGCTTCCTTCTGGCCCTCGAAATCATTGTGGATCAGCGTATAAGAAGCCAGGCCGACGACCAGCAATAAAAGCACGCCCATCAACGGGGCCAGCACGTGGAGTTTTGAGCGAAAGCGACGGCGGGGTGAAACAAAGTAAAAGTAACCGAGGCACAGCGCTACGAATCCGAACCACCAGATGGGCGACAATTGCAGGTAAGAACAAGCGGCAAACAACACGATGCCGACGATGCTGCCGGTGATGTTAATAGTGTAGGCCCGCACACGGTTGGGCCAAAGATTCAGCGCCCTTCCAAGTTCCTGCCCCGGTCCAATCATGGCCATCGCGATCACAATGAAAAAGAATCCGCACAACACCTCGACCGGAATCGGATAACGAAAGATGTCGGGCGTATGCGTGGCCACGCCAAAGAAAACGACTTGCGGCGAAGGCCGGCCTTCGTCCCACTTCACGAACGATCCGCTGGTGATTTCGACTATGTGGGCGGCGGCCATGGCCACGATCAGAAAGACCGGCGTCCACGCCAGATAGTTGCGCCGGCGGTTGGCAGCCAGGCAGCCGACTGACATTCCCAAAAATGAAGCCAACAAAACTACGTTAGTAAAAAATGTCAGGTGCAGCGCATGCGCTGGGAACCAGCGAATACCGGCCAGCTCGAGAAAAAGAATCAGCAGGCTGATCAGGAATAACTCAAAGCCGGCGCGAGAAGTAGAGACTTGCGCAGAGGGAATGTTTTGCACAGCGATTCCTCGATTCATGGAGTACGGTAGTAGCTCGAAAGGAAGGCGATCCAAAATGAAGGCTGGCCTTGGATATCAAAAAAGAGAATTGCTTAGGCAACTTCCCGCAACGAGCTGAGAGAAATTACTCGAACACCGTCGATAAATCAATCAAATCTTCATTCCGCATTCTTTGCGCCTTCCGATCCTCTTCGCGCCTTTGCCTGAAACTAATCGTGGGCCCCGGTTCGGCTCACGCAAAGGCGCCAGGGGAAAACTTAAGGCGCAAAGAAGATCATTTGATTTCAATTTCCACCGGCGCGGCGTCGTGCGCCTGGAAACCGTCCGGCCAGTTCGAGATGTTGATTCCATAGATCCAATCTGAGTCTGGAAGAACCGCAAAACGAACTGTGAAAGGCTTACCTCGGGCTGCGCGCAAGCGCGCTGAAACTGAAGTGATTTGCCACTCCTGAATCAAGGGCGTCTTTGGATCTTCCACCGCCACCTGGCGCCAACCGCAGTCGCTTTCGTTTATAAATAGTGTGACCCGCGTTTGGATCAGAGACGGCTGCGCCTCGTAGGGCACCAGCGGTTGGAGATGAGCACGCACGATAATTTTTCCGACGCGGCGGTAGTCTTTGCGCTCGGGCACCACGTATTCGAAATAGCCGGCGCCCGCTCCCCAAACATAACCGGCGCCGCCGCCGAGCTTTTCAAAACCGCCCCGCACCACCATGTTGGGCCAGACACGGTACAAGATCGTTCCATCAGGTTGATAAAAGGTTTGAGGCTGCACTTCCTTGACGTTGCTATCTCTCGCGAAAACAAACTGACGCGGCACCAGGTGTTTGCCCGCCTCAAACGTGGAGGGCGGCGGCGAGGCATTCACCAGCGACCTAAATAGATGAGCGCCGCCGGTGATTTCGGGCAGCAGCGCCTCGTCGCGCGGAACGGTCCAGGTCACGCCATAACCTCTCTGCGCGTCAGGCGTAAGGATCCAGAACATCGCACCCGCCAGGCCTTCGCGCGCTGCGTTATCGAAATAGGCTCGATACCAATCGGCCTGGGTAAGTCCCTTATGACCTTCGGCGGACATTCCAAACTCTCCCAGGACCAACGGTTTTTTCAGGGAAACCGCGGCGGCCACGCGATTCTCTATGAACTCTCCCAAAGTCTTTGGTGAATCGATGAAGCTGTCGGTGTCATCGCGGGGATAAGTGTGCACGTCGCAGTAATCTATGTTGGGCAAAGCATGATCAGCCAGCCACTCGCGCCGCTCTGCCGCCGAGCGATAGCCCCAATCACCCGGCACGATTGGATGATCGGGATCGAGCGACTTCAAATAAGAGCTCATCTCAGCCAGCCACGCCCGGCGCTCAGACCAGTGTCCGATCAGGCATTGGGCTTCGTTCATCAGCTCGTACCCAAAGATGGCCGGATCATCTCGATAGTTAGACGACGAGCAGTCTCATTGGAATAAAACAGCATCGCCGTTTCTTTGTTGATGCCGAAAGGATATTTGTCGTCATCGGCGCCCTCGATACCGGCCCAACGCAGGTATTGCGTGACGCCGCCCGTGTCGCGCCACCAGTTCGCCAGACAGAGTTGCACGCGGAGGCCGTTACGCGCGGCTTCGGCTATAACCCGATCGAGAAAAATGAACTGATCTTCATTCCAGACATTCGGCTTGAGACGAAAATAGTGGGTGCGCGGCCAGTCGTTAAAATCGCCGATCGGCTTAACGTCATTTGGCCCGCCTTCGCCCGTCGCCCAAACGCGCACGACTTTGATGCCCAGGCGCGCAGCCTGCTGCATAGTCTCAGGCATGCGCGCGCGATCTTCGTCGCGATACATCACGGCCACATTCGCACCCACGAAACGAAACGGCTTGCCATCGACGACAAATCTGACTCCGTCAGACGTCACAAACGAGGGACGACCACGGCGACCGCTGCCGCGCCAGTGCAAGACTGCAAACAAAACCGCCGCGCCCGCAATCAGCGCGGACACGGCGAGCAGCAATCGTTTTCTGGACATGAGAACGGACGGGCTGAATGTCTGGCGCCCACAAAGTCAGCGCGGATTAGTCAACCGCACAAATCCCATGATTGCGCAAACGGCGCCCAGCACCACAAAGATATTAAAGAAGGTGAGAATCGCAAATACGGTCCTCAAGTCTTTGATGATCAGGCCGAAGGCCAGTAACAGAAACTGCAGGTGAAACAGCAGGAGGCACACTGCCGCGAAAGAGAACCATCGCGTTGACGCTCCGAAAGCTCTGGCTCGCGCGAATCCAAGCACAGCGGCTACCAGCCAAAGAATTGCCCCAAAAACCAACGAACCCAGAATGACTGGAAAGAAATAAGACGGCTCGTTGAAAGTGGTTTCAGTTTGATCGGCAACCTGAAAGAGAAAAAACAAAGCCAAAGTCATCAGCTACTCCCCTGTTAGTACCAACTGAGTCGCGGGCTTTCGTCAAGACGGCGCTGGTACAACACTAAGCGCGAAATCTGAAAACAAAAACCGCCGTTTGCGCGGGCGATTGCCGCAGACGCAAACGGCGTCGCTTTGTAATGCGTTCGGCGCCGGACCGTGAACCGTGGCTCAGACCGGCGACAAGCACGGTTAGTTTCTAAAAGTCTGTCGCAAGCAATCATCCCGATTCGCGCAGAGATACTTGCAGTCCCTCTACTGGGTAATGTGAATTTCCTCTTCCTTGTTCACGTGGCGCAGGAACAACATCAGGGCGCAGGCGCAGAATACAACGGCCAGCACTAGCGCGATCCAGCCGTTCATATGCCCACCGCCCGGATTGCTGTCTGTTACGAACTTGTAAAACTCAAAGATCGCACCACCCAGAGCGGCCAAACCTACAATGGACAGCAGAAAGTCAGCCATAATTAACCTCCGGCGTTCGCTAAGCTCTTCGAATGAAGGTTACAGATAAAGCCCGAGCCGATCCCGCATTATGAATGAACCGTGTTTAGACGGCTGCATGTTACCGCCGCCCGTTGGGATAAGGCAAGCCCATGTCAGGAAAAATCAGCCTCGATTAAACGCACCGCAGCCTCGATCGGATCAGGGTGCGAAGCTCAGAATCCTAGGCCTCCAGGTATTCAAGAATCAGGAAGGATCGATTGTCAGCGCGCCGGCGAGATAAACAAACTCGCCGTCAACGGACTGCAGACGGATGCTGTACTCACCCGGAGGGGCGTACGGGTCTACGGTAATCTCGAAACTAATCACCGGGTACGGCGTGTCGAACTGCGCTTCGGACACGGAAGAGCGGTCTACGGTTAAGAAGGGGGAGCTGATCGAGATTCCGCTCGCCGGAATCTCATCCATTCCCTCTCCCGCGACATATACCGTGAACGTGCCGCCGGCTTCGAGTGGCAGCACGGTAGTCGATAGCTCGCCATTCATTCCGATTAACCGCGGCTTGACCCTTGGCGCCGGGCCCGAAGACACAAAGAAGCCAACTGACGTCGCCGTATCTGAATTGACCGCAATAGATCGTGATGGGGAGGGACCGGCACGAACAAAACTCCGAAATGGCGGCAGCGTTTCCAGCAGGCTTGAATAAGATCCTCCGGCGGCTGCAATGTCGGCCGCGGCGACGGGCCCATCCAGGCTTTGTCCTATCAGACGATATCTGCCGGGCGGGAGTGAGTCGATGCGATATTCTCCCGAAGCCAGGGTGAGACTGCCGGCAATCAGTCTTCCCGTTAACGCATCTTCGGCGAACACGTGTCCGCCGAAGATCGGTCTCGACGATCCTGCCAGGGCAGTCGCGATTAACTTGCCGGAAATCGAACCCCTGCCGGCCTGGGATCCGTAAAGCGCGCGCGCGCCGGCAGCGTCGTCTTCCGACAGTGTCCGTTGCGTAAAAGCAGGCAGTCCATACAAACCATTTTGTGCCTGGCGCGGCTGCATAGTCGCGCCAATGACGGCAGAGTGTTCGAGCCCGAGCAGATGCCCCACCTCATGCGTAAACGTCGATTCGAGATCATAGGTGCCGGGCGTGCCATCGCTCGAGAAAAGGTCACTTGGATTTAGCGCTATGTCCGCTTCGATTATCGCGCCGCCGGAATCCGAAAAGACCCGGGTGCGCCCGGGGCTGTCGGACAAGCCGAACATAGCGGCATTGTCTATAGAGACGGTGATGAGGTTGATTCGGTCGCCGCCATTCGATGGACTGACCGCTTGGGCGGTTGATCTGGTTTCCAGGAACTGAACATCAGCAACCCTGGTCCAGCTCTCGAGCGCGCGCCGCGCGGCTCGTACTACATCAGTGCCGGCTTTGATGTTCGCGGGTGGTGAACTGAGGGAACTTGAGAAAGCCACGATGATGGGCCGAGTAAGCCAGCGCCGCGCCACAATCCCCGAAGCGTCACGGTACTGTAAGGTGTAAGCGCGCAGCGGAGCCTGCGCGCTGACGAGCGCGAGGAAGGCCACAAGGGCGCTCAGTGTTTTTCGCTTCATCTGGCCAATAGCCAAATCCTATCATGCGAGGGGGAGCGTGGCTCGCTTGTCTCTGTGACCGTCTGGCCCGTTGATGGTGGCAGATTGATATGCCGGGGCGCCATGCAATGCGATTACCTTTGACGGCTAAGTCTGGGAGCATTTTCAACCAGAGACGACGGAAACGCAATTGAAAATTTTGGCTGAAGCGATTTTTGCAAAGTGGTTTCTATCCGAATCGCAAGTTCCTTCCAGCAGGTTTCGAAGCGTTTTCAACCCCGGCATAGTAGAGAAAGCAGTTCACTGCTCACCAAAGATTACGCGGACCTTGAAAACCGCGCATATCTGAGCAACCCGGGACTGTTAGCTGGAAACTAAACGGATTGGCGGCTTGCGGTTACAACGGCCCAACGCTTACAATGTGCGGCCTGACTGCTCAATATTTAGAGGTGGTCGCTGCGGCTGGTCTGTCACCAGGATCCAGTTGGCCCCGGTGAGAACTTTGATCGTTCGTTCATATTCCTAATGATAAGACTGGTTATTGCTTTTTTATGCGCCGCAGCGGCGTGTATGCTAATCGCGGGTGCGCTCACTTCGGCACAGGCGCCGGCCAGCTCCACTCCGGACCCTTTTGTCACACAGGTGACGAGTTCGGTTCGCGTCTCTGTCACTAACCCGGTGAACTCCTTCGCGGGCGACATCACGTCAAATGGCCGATTCGTTGTTATTGAATCAAACGGTGATATCGCTACCGAGAAGACCGTCACCCGCAACAACCAGGACGGTAATCGCGAGATATTCCTGTATGACTATGCCCAACGCAGGATTTTTCAGCTCACCGATACCAAGAGCGTACTGAATCCTCCAGGCAGTCCATCGCCGACCCCGAGTCCCAGTCCTAGTCCCAGCCCTTCGGTCAGCCCTTCGCCGACGCCCAGCCCGACCGCGACGCCGGTAGAGTTGAACAATATCGCCATTGAAGTCAGCAACAACCGGCCGATGATCAGCCTGGAGCCTCCGCTGGTTTCCGGCCAGCGCACCTACACGATCGTATTCAGTTCGAACGCGCCCGTTACTCCGGCCAGCTTTGATGGCACTAATCCAGGCGGCACAATCGCCACGGATATGAACCAGGAGATCTGGACTTATCAATTCATTGTTCCGGACACAGTGGATCTCTCCAGTGGGGCAGAAGTGGGACCGATAGATCTCACGACCGGCACCTTCAAAAGGATTACCGACACACCGGCCAGCCTTCCACCTGTCGCAGGCTCTGCGTCCAACGCACCAGTGGTCGCCGACGACAATCGCGATGCGAGTATCAGTGATGACGGTAAGATCATAGCGTTCAGCTCGAACCGGAATCTTGTGCCGGCTGTCGGTAATTTAGATGCGGACGCGGTTCCGCCAATTCCGAATCCCGAAATCTTTCTTTATAATGGGGTGTCGTTCACTCAGGTCACGAATACAAAATCTACGTCGCTTAAGAACCCAATCTTTAATGACAATCCGACTCTCTCCAGCAATGGTTCAGTGCTCGCCTTTGTCTCGAACGCCAACCTGACAGCCAACAATGACGACGGAAACGCCGAGATTTATTTAGCCAACGTGAGCGCTGGAGCAGTCAGCAACTTGCGCCAGGTCACCAAGACGAAAGATGCTCTCGATTCGAATGGTAACGTAATTGGCACTGCTACATTCTTTAGCTTTGGACGCCGGCTTAGTCGCGATGGCAGATTCATCGCCTTCGAGTCACTTGCAGCCGATCCGGCAGCCAATGCAACGCCGACTGCATTCTCCGTCGCCTTTGTTTACGATGTGACGGCTGGAACATTCGCACAGTTGGGACCGCGTCCTTTAGCAGTTCCAGGAGACATCTTTCATTTCCCCACCTTCACTGACTATGACAGTTCGCTAAGCCCGAAATCGGTAGTATTCACCTCGGCGCTGAACTTTAAGACGGACGGGACTTTTCCCGCCGCTGATCAAGACAGCACCGGGTTGAATCCGCTCCCGGCGGGGCAGGCTGCTCGCCCATCGCAGCTCTTTCTGGCGCCACTGCCTGTCTCATCAACGGGACCTTTTACCCGTATTACAAGTATTCAGACTTTCGGAGCCCTGCGTGGGCTGGTCAGTAACACGAGCACGCGGCTCGCCTTCGCCTTCACGAACGAACTTGGTGGTGGTAATGCTGACGGGTCCTCGGAGGTTTTCTATCAACTATTACCGGCGGCTACAACCGAGGCGTCAGGATCCATTTCACTCTTCACTGGTGCGAGCTTGATTCCCGTAGCCTCTCCTACTGCGAGTCCAGTCCCGAGCCCGACCGGTAGCCCATTCGTTGCGCCGGGTCTGGCGGCTGGCGAATTAGCAGTCGCGCAATTCACGTTGAGTCCGGCGCCTATACCAGCGTCGGTCACCAATACGAATGCGTCTGAATCCCGCCGCTCGCCGGCTTTGCCGATAGAGCTAAAGGGCACTTCAATATCGATTAACGGTGCTGCTTGCGGAATTTACGCGGTTACTGCAAATTCAATTAGCTTTGTCGTACCCAACGGTCTGGTCCCGCCCTCCGGGACGGCAAGTTACCCGGTCGTGATAAATAGCAATGGCGCTGTAATTCGTGGTCAGTTAACAATCGTCGCGGCGCAGCCCGATGTCTTCACTGACGCCAACGGTCCAGGCGGGCGCGCGGTGGTCTGCAATATCACCAATGCACTAACACCTGGCTGTCTAACCGAACCTTTCAACGTCACCTCCGACGACGGAACTGGCACGCAAGTGCCGACCGTGCTCGAGCTCCATTTGACCGGCGTACGCGGCACGCCAGCTTCTTCGATCACTGTAACAATTGGCACGACTGTCATAATCCCAACAACTGCGATTGCGCTCGATCAGCCGGGATTTCAGGTGGTTGACTTTACGCTGCCCGCCACAGTCGATCGTGGCGATCTTCCCATTGTGGTTAATGTGGGTAGTGCGACCAGCCGGCCAACTGACTCTGCGCCGCATGTGACGATCAATCCCTAGGTTAGTAGTCAGGAACCAGGGCCTCCGTGTAATAGCCATATCTCGGCGTCTCCTTTTTGGCACGACCAACACAGGGAAGGATTGCTCCGCTGCGTACTGTCTTGATTTGAGTTAGTCTCCGCGTAAACTCTACGATCTCGGTGTCTCTGCGCTGAATCCTAACTGGGGAAGACTCACCGCCGAGGCGCAGAGGCCGCAAAGGAGCGCAGAGAAGCACCGAAATTAAGACACTAGCCTGCTCTGCTTGAAATCGACGCTGGTTTCAATTTAAATTTTCACTGGTATTGGAATCGCTTTGCAGACTCGTCAGACTCGGCTCGGACGCTGATCGTTGATCGAGTTTTGCAGTCGGCGACGCATTCTTACCGGTCGCACTCAAGAGGTTTAGGAATTTAAGATGAGCGAGAATGGTGATCAAGAACTCGATCTGGCGCAACTAATGGCCCGGATCAGGGAGGGCGCGGAAAAGCGTAAAGGCAATTCCCCGGTCGATGCTTCAGCCATTCTCAATAAACTTCTGAAAACCGAAGAGCGATTAGCTACTTCAGCATCCGGCTCGGCAGTTGCGCTTAGTACTGACTCGTTTCCAGCACTAACTCTTGCACCCGAGCTCGAAGCTCGCCCGCATTATGATCTTGACGATCTTCTCGCTTTTAACGACGAAACCTTCGTTCGCAACGCCTATCGCGCAATTCTCAAGCGAGAGCCGGACGACGCGGGATTCGCGAAATATTTAGAGAGTCTACGAGACGGACGTCACAGCAAGGTCGATATTCTTAGTAGTATGAGGTTCTCGCCGGAGGGCCATTTAAGGGATGTAAAAGTTAACGGACTAAAAAGATCCCCACTTGTCCGCAGAGTGTATAACGTTCCGCTGTTGGGCTACCTAATTGAACTTCTGGTTGGAATCATCCGGCTTCCAGCTCTCATGAAAGATCAAAGAAGACTGGAAGCGCATTTGGCGGCGCGGGACGAGCGGTTGGCTGAACAGATCAGCATCCGGGATACACACTTCTCCGGCCGTCTCGGCGAAATTACTGCAAACCTGGAAAGTGCTGCAAATCTGTCTGAGCGGCTCGTCACAGCAGTCGCCGACCTTTCCGAATCGCATAAAAAAGTCTCGGACTTACATCACCAGCAACTCAAGGCGATCATTCGCGAACAGCATGAGATAAACGAAGATCGGAATAGACTGAAAGCCGACGTGTCGGCTCAACTGATCGCTATGCAGGATCAGTTTAAGCGCCAGGCCACTGCCCAGGAAACCCAAACTGGAGAGTTGCACGAGTTCAGAACAACGATGGAAACCAGCCTGCAAAAAACGCGGATGGAGCTCGTGTTGCAGGAAAGACGATTAAGCCTTCTGCTGGAAGAGGCTCGCAAACGATTGCCTCATCCATTTACCGCGGATCAGGTGCAAATTCTCAGCAACGAGAAAGACCACCTGCTCGACTCGCTCTATAGTTCACTCGAAGATCAGTTCCGAGGGACGAGGGATGATATTAAACAGAAGGTTGCATCCTATTTGCCAATACTCGAAGACGCCCATATCACGACAGACATCGTGGACATCGGGTGCGGCCGGGGCGAATGGTTGGAAGTTTTGAAAGAAGCGTCGCTCTCCGCTCGCGGAATTGATACCAGCCGGGTAATGATCGAGGAGTGCACACGCCGAGGGCTGCAGGCTGCCGAAGCAGAGGCGATAATATATCTGCGCGCACGGGCTGAAAATAGTCTGAGCGCAATCACAGCGTTTCACTTTGTGGAACATCTCCCGCTGGAAACTCTGGTGAGTTTTCTCGACGAAGCAGCACGAACGCTTAAGCCCGGCGGCGTTGTTATTCTGGAAACACCCAACCCGGAAAACATCCTGGTTGGCGCCTGTAACTTTTATCTTGATCCCACGCATAAAAATCCAATCCCGAGCCAAACGATGCAGTTTCTTCTTGAGTCAAGAGGGTTTTGTCGCGTGGAGGTCCTGAAGTCATACACGATGTCTGCGGCGATTCTCAAGGGAGATGATGAAGTGGCGAAATTCGTCAACCATTACTTCTTCGGCCCGCTGGACTACGGAATTGTGGCTCGCAAAGTGTGACTGGAAGCGCCGCCTCGACCGGACAAAGAACCTTTCGTCGCGCCATCTAAGTCATAGTGCACTTCACGCAATCATCAACCATACTGCAACAACCCAACCCATGACCCGTATCGCAATCCTGACTCCAGCCATCACCTCAGCCGACGCCGTGAGTAATGACGTGCTGGGAATGAGGCGAAGCCTACAGAAACGCGGGCATGAGGTTCAGATGTTTGCCGAGGATTGGAGCCTGGGCGAGCGCCAGGTCCAGCATCATCTTGCGATCAATTCGTTCCTGCAGAACTCGAATGATGTTCTCATTTATCATCATTCTATCGGCTGGGATGCTGGTGTCGACATTTTGCAGGAGGCCAACTGTCGTACCATCATCAAGTATCACAACGTTACCCCGGCCGAGTTTTTCAATGGCATCAGTCCGCACTATCAGGACTTGTGCACACAAGGCCGCACTCAACTTCAGGTGATCGCGCGCGCCGGTCATGATCTTTATCTGGCCGCCTCCGCATACAACATGGACGAGTTGCGAGCCGCGGGAACAAGCAGGTCCTGCACCTTTGTCGTCCCTCCGTTCAACAATGCGGACAGCCTGTACTCGACCGAACCGGATCTGAATATTATCGACCAGTATACGGACGGTAAGATAAACCTTCTGATGGTCGGCGGCGTTCGTCCGAACAAAGGTCATGTCGCATTGATCGAGGCGTTTGCCACGTACTTCTACCAGTTTGATTGTAATTCCCGACTTTTCATTGTCGGACCTGAGGGGCCGGCATTTGAGGCGTATTCAAGATCGATCAGAGAGGTGGCCGAGATGCTCTGTGTCGATCTCTCGATCGTATTTACGGGAGAAGTTTCCGAGAGCGCTTTAAAGGCTTACTATCTGGTGTCGAATGCTTTCCTGATGACCAGCGAACACGAAGGTTTCGGCGTGCCTCTGGTTGAAGCGATGGCGATGAAATTGCCAATAGTCGCCTATGAATGCGCAGCCATCTCGGAAACGGTGGGCAATACGGGAATGGTTTGGCCTGAACGCGATCCTTTCTTAATGGCCGAATCAGTCGACTATCTGGTACGAAATGAGATCGCTTCGGTGACTTTGGGTATGGCCGGCCGGCAGCGCTACGAGCAGCAGTTTTCAAATCAATCTATTGAAGGGCGGTTCCTTGCTGCGCTTCAGCAAGCGGGCTTCGACCTGTAAACGGCGAAAGCCAGAGAAACAACTACTTGCCAAGAATCGGTATTCTAAGTCCGAGCCTTACCACCGCCGACGCTGTCAGCAATGACGTGCTGGGGATGTATGACGTTCTGCGGCGACATGGGAACAACGTGCGGTTGTTTTCCGAGACACGTTCACTCGGCAACCATCAGGTCTTTGATGTGTCAGGGATCAAGCGTTTTCTAAAAAGTGCTGATGACATCTTTATCTATCACTACTCAGTGGGCTGGAGTCCGGCATTGTCGCTGCTGCCGGAGCTGAGATGCCGGAAAGCGATCAAGTATCACAATGTGACTCCGGCAAAGTTCTTCATGGGCTTTAGCCTTAGCGATCAGCGTCTTTGTGAGGATGGCCGAGGGCAATTGCGGCATCTGGCCCAATCCCAGTGCGATCTCTATCTCGCGGACTCCACCTTTAACAAGAACGAACTGCTGGCGGAAGGAGCAAGTGACTCTCGATCCTTCGTAGTTCCACCGTTTCATCACATCGATCGCCTGGCGGCAATTACCGCAGACCATGCCGTGCTGGGAAAATACTCAGATGGAACTGCAAACATTTTGACAGTCGGCCGGGTGATGCCAAATAAAGGTCACCTTACCTTAATCGAAGTATTTGCCAGCTATTATTACAACTGCAATCGCAACTCGAGACTGATCATTGTGGGAAAAGGTGGCGAAGGCGCCAGTCCATATTCGAAGCTTCTTCACAAAGCCGCCGACTCAGTAGGATTGAAAGATGCGGTTGTTTTCAGCGGCGGCGTATCGGACGAAGCTCTGAAGGCTTATTACCTGGTGGCCGATGCATTTGTCATGGCCAGCGAACACGAAGGGTTTTGCGTCCCACTCGTCGAAGCAATGTCCATGAAGTTGCCCATTACGGCTTTCGCTTCAACGGCGATCCCGGAGACGTTGGGCGAGGCCGGCCTGGCGTGGCCCGAACGCGATCCTCTTCTAATCGCCGAATCGATTGACGTGATCTTAAGAGATAACTCAGTTAGAACAGCTCTGGCGTTGAGAGGCCGACAACGGTATGAAACTACCTTTACCAACCAGATAATTGAAAGCAGTTTTCTACGGGCACTCTCGTGTCTTCAAAGAGCTTAACCGGGCCTGATTCTGAGCCGCCGATATAGTTTATCGAGACTTACTGGCCGGATTACGGGTCGCTGCGCGTCCTGATTCATATACTCGTAGTAACCTGTCTGGAACCAACTGGAGTTGGTGATGTGGTGAGGCGATGAAGTTGGCCGTGAGACTCCGATCGATCAAAGCCAACATAAAGATCAACCATCGTTAGGTCGAGCGGCTTCTGCTCCCGAGTGTGTGGAAATCAGGAACATCCCATCATCTCAAGTATGTTATGCAGGCTAACAGTTCGCTCACTCGCATGAATCAGCTGCAAGTATCCAATCTCAAACTGGGAATCGTGTGTCCCATGGCAAATGAAAGCGCGACGTTAGTCCCGTTCGTTAAAGCAGTGCTGGAACAATGCAACGCTGCGGGCTTCAAGTCGGTGGACTTCTTTGCAATCGTGGACAATATAACCAGGGACAACACGCGGGAGCTCTTGGACTACTTAGCAGAGGAACAGCCACAAGTTCATGTCGTGTGGGCGCCGGAAAACAGAAATGTTACCGATGCCTACGTTAAGGGATATCAGGAAGCGCTCAACTCTGATTGTGACTGGATTCTGGAAATTGATGCCGGATACAGCCATCAGCCTTCCGACATCCCGCAATTTTTCGAAAAGATGAAAGAGGGTTATGTATGCGTCTTCGGCAGTCGGTTCTGCAAAGGCGGAAGCATGCTGGAAAGTTCGCTGAAGCGACGCATCATCAGTGGCGGAGGAAGCCTATTAACTAATCTGCTTCTGGGAACGAGACTCAAGGACATGACGAGCGGATTTGAGTTGTTTTCGCGAACAGTTCTGCAAGAAGTTCTTGATAAGGGGATAAAATCGCGCGGACCATTCTTTCAAACAGAGATTAAGATCTATTGTCGCGATCTACGCATTGTCGAGGTGCCTATCCATTATCGAGCGCCGAGCCATAACCTAAACAGCGCTGCTTTGAAGGATGCTTTCGCAGGTTTGTGGCGCCTATTTCGCTTGCGTGTTTCCGGCGCCGGGGATTAACGGCCGATAAAGTTTTCATTCAATGACGAAGTCAAATACCGCTGTAGTAGTAACATCAGTTTCCAAGCCTAATAGTGCTCTTGAGGCTTTGGCCGTTGGCTGTCAGGATCGAGGGTATCAATTCATCGTCATTGGCGATGAAGGAAGTCCGCCTGACTTTCATCTTGAGGGATGTCGTTTCTACAGTATTGAGGAACAGCGCCGACTTCCTTTCAGTATCGCGCGGCTGTGTCCGACAAAGCATTATGCGCGCAAGAATCTGGGTTATCTCGTCGCATTGAGTAGCGGTGCTTCGGTTATTCTCGAAACTGATGACGACAACATTCCTTATCAGGAATTCTGGTATCCACGCGAGCGTCTGCAAACGGTTCCGGAGATCGGTAACTGCGGTTGGGTAAATGTCTATCGCTATTTTTCCAGGGAGAAAATCTGGCCTCGTGGTTTGCCGCTGACCCACATTCACGATCAAGCGCCTCCGTTCGAATCTTTACCGATGCGAGAAATTGATTGTCCTATTAGCCAGGGTTTGGTTGATGCTAACCCTGACACAGATGCCATTTATCGCCTTACCTCGTCGATTCCACAATACTTCAGAAGAAAGCGTCACCTGGCCTTAACCAGTGGCTCCTGGTCGCCGTTCAATAGCCAAAATACCACCTGGTGGCGGGATGCATTTCCGCTCCTGTATTTGCCGGCATATTGTTCCTTTCGAATGACCGATATCTGGCGTAGTTTCGTTGCCCAGCGCATCGCGTGGGCGAATAATTGGGGGGTTGCATTCCACGAGCCCACTGTAAGGCAAGAACGTAACAAGCATGATCTGATGCACGACTTTCGCGATGAAGTGCCCGGTTATTTGCACAACGAAGCAATCCGTCAGGCCTTGATTGAACTTTCGGTCGCATCTGGTATTGATAGGCTTACAGATAATCTTCGTCTTTGTTATGAACAGCTAATCAGGATGGAGCTCATCGGCAAAAACGAGTTGGAATTGCTTGAGGCCTGGATTGACGACTTTGAAGCCGTCATCAAAGAATGATTTTTTTGCTTGGCTCATAAAGGTGGCAGTCCTTGCGCAAGAGAGGAAGACCACGAGATGACGAATTTCGATCGCTCGGTAGAGTCCTGATGAGATTGACCGTTTACCTCAGCCATAGAGTTGACTTCCGATTAGTCCTCGCCCTGCCGGTAGTCCTCTACCTGGCGGTAGCATTATTTTGGCAGTCACACCACTACTACGTCATCACCGGCGACGAGCCGCACTACCTGCTAATAACCGATTCACTGGTCAGAGATCATGATTTGTTGGTCGAGAACAATTATTTGATTGATACGCCGGTACAACGGGCATGTTTGGTAAGACTCTCAGCCCCGGAGCACCTAAAGGCGCACGTTTACAATCAATTCAGCGTTCATAACATCGGGTTGCCAATTATGCTCTCTGTTCCATATGCGATGGGCGGAGTGGTTGGCGCCAAGATATTCATGGCCTTGCTTGCGGGTCTGTGGGGACTCCTGCTATACAAAGTGCTGAACCAGATTATCCTGTCCCGCGCCTGGTCTGTACTCACAGCCTTAATGCTGGCCCTTGGACTGCCGTTTTCGGCTGGCAGCAATCAAATCTATCCAGATCTGGTGGGCGGGATGGTCATCCTTTTCGTGGCGTGGAAAATCTTTGCCCGCCTTCAAGAGACAAACCAGAGTTCTTTTTCCTGGATCACCGATCTTTGGATAGGATTTTTGATTGCTTTCCTTCCCTGGCTTCATGTGCGCTTCGGCGTCCCTGCCATTCTGTTCCTGACTGCGTACGGTTACGTCGCCGCCCGCGAATCATACCGCTGGTCAACACGTCGGTTTCGGTGGCAATACCTCGTTCCAGCGGCAATTGTTATCTGCTCATTTCTTTTACTGACTGGCTATCAACGGATTGCCTTCGGCAATATGTTCGGTCCGTACGGAAGAACCGACGTAGATTTTCGCCTCAAAGAGATCGGTATGATTTTTCTTGGACTCCATTGGGACCAATCTCAAGGGATGTTCATTCAACAGCCGATGCTTCTGCTGGGCTTAGCCGGAATTCCTCTCTTAATCAAGGAAAATTGGCGAGGGGCGATCCTCCTGGGCGCGTTGTATGTCTCCCTGCTGCTACCGAGCGCCATGCACACAGGGCTGTACGGAGGCATCTCGTTCTTCGGACGATTCTGGTGGGTCGTGGTCTCATTATGGTTATTCCCATTGGCTTATGCCGTCAGGTCATTAGTAAAAAGGAATGTGCTCTTACTTTCATTGTGCCTGGGAAGCCTTGTGCTGCAAGGATGGCTGGCCAGCAAGTGGCTCTTTCACGATTCTTTGATGTCTAATCGAAACATTCCGATTTGGGCTGCACGAAGCTTTTTCGACGATACAGGATTATTGCAATGGCTGCCCACGTTTCGAGATTTTGATTCCTATCTGAAACATCCGGCCAACTATATCGTTGTCCTCGCGGGATCTCTTCTAATCATTAGCGGATGGCTGTGGCATCGCGGAACAAATCGTTTGCTCGCTAAGGTCTGGTGTGGGTTCCTGGTCTTGGGAGTCGCCACCCTGCTGTTAGTCTCGCCGTCAACTGGTTCGTGGAAGCTTGAAGCAATTGAGTTGCCAAGTCAGGTCGGAAGTCTTGAAGGAACCAGCCGAGTAGCCACGGAAAAAGACGGCCCAGGGACATTGATCTTTGGGCCGTATACGATGCTAACCGCCGGACTCTACCACCTGACACTCGAATACGAAACGAGCAACGCAGCAGGTCGCGCCGCGAACCACTTCGATATTGTCTATGGGATAGACACCAAAGTAGTCAGTGACTTAGAGTTACCACCTTCAGATGCAAATCAAGGCACGTTCACACACGAGTTCCCGGTGGCCGCACCGCAATCCTTGAATCCACCCTTTCAATTTCGCGTCACATATGCGGGGCACGGCAACTTGAAGGTGAAGCGCTTAACTATCACCCCAATGTCATTTCAATAATGAACAGTCCTTTCGAGTTTTAACGATTTGCCGATGAAACTCATTTTTTGGTCAAACCTGGCTGGTCCACTATGAGCAGGGTCGCTATCATAGTTCAGCGCTGTCATAAGAGCGTCGTCGGTGGATCAGAGTCACTCGCGTGGCATTACGCCAGTCTTTTGCGTGATGCATACGAGGTTGATCTTCTGACTACGACAGCCGTTGATATCTCAGACTGGGCAAACGTCCTTCCGGAAGGATCGACCAGGAAGGATGGAGTGAACATCATCAGATTTCCCGTGACGGTAGGCCGTAGTGCGTATTGGGGCCAACTGCATCGGAGACTGCAGGCAGGATTCAGCCGGCTTAATCCGGGCAGGAGCCGAAATCCTGACAGCACTCTTCAACTCCAATGGAGTATTCCTCTGCAAGAGGAATTCATACTTAATCAAGGGCCCTATTCCGAACCGTTGATGCAGTTTATTGAGAATCACTGGTCGGATTACAGATCGCTGATCTTTGTTACTTACCTCTATCCCACCACTTATTTCGGACTTCTGCGCGTGCCGCCGGGCCACGCTCTATTTGCGCCGACTTTGCACTGCGAGCAAACGGCTTACCTTTCAGCTTATAAGCATGCCGCTCACCGCGCACGAGAGTTACTCTGGCTGACGGATGCTGAACAGCAAGTAGGTCGAAAATTGTGGGGACAACTACCAGGCCGGATTGTCGCGATGGGCATCGATACCACGCGCCGCGAACCTCCGGCAGCTTCAACCCGCTATCTCCTCTACTGCGGTCGTGTCGATCCAAACAAAGGTTTCCCCGAACTGTTTGAATATTTCGAAAAATTCAATCGTACTTTTTCAGGAAAGTTACGTCTGGTAATCACCGGAAAGGACGATATGAAAGTGCCTGATCGTCCTGACATCGAGTTCCGCGGTTTCGTCTCGAATGAAGAAAAATTCAGCCTTATGGCCGGCGCGGCGATATACATAAGCCCCTCGCCGAATGAGAGTTTCAGCATTGTCACGCTTGAAGCCATGGCCCAGGGCACACCCGTTTTGGCAAACGGCAGCTCGGAAGTTTTGGTTGATCACATCACTGCCAGCGGCGCGGGACGGATCTATGTTGATTACGAGAGCTTTGCCGCGTCTCTTGCTGAAATGTTGTCCAAGGACGACGAACTCTCTCGAATGGGCCAAGCTGGACGAGAGTACGTGCTGGCGCGATATCAGGAGAGTAACATCAGACAAGCGCTAATCGAGGCCATTGAGTTTCCCTACCAACTCTCGTGTTAGAAGAATTCCATTCTCAATTTACCGGACATCTCAAAACCTGCGACTGGGAGCCGCATCCTCTTTTCAGTGTGTTCACCCAGTATGATCGGGAATACTACCTCGAGCTTAGGGATGCCTTCATTCACAAATACAGGTGCTTCTATGCGCTATCAAAGACCATAGCGCCGAGGTCGATTATCGAGTTAGGAACATCAGCCGGATCGAGTGCTGACGCTTACCTGAGCGCAGCGCCGCACGCAAGATATATCGGTATTGATGTTTTTGCGGAAGCCATTCGTCATGATGATAAGTCTCCATGGAAGCCACACGAGATAGCCAAGCAGCTATTTACCGATCGAGGTTTCGAACGATGGCAGCTCGTGAAAGCCAATCTCAGAGAGTTAGAGCGGCTGCCCTCAAATGCTGATCTGGTCGTGGTAGACGCAGCGCACGACTTCGATAATGAATACGCTGATTTGCAACTCGCGCTAACGGCAAACCCGAGATTCATATTCGTAGACGACTCTGATGACGAGAAGTGTGCCAAACCGGCCATCGACAAATTTGTCGAGGAAGACTTACGCGATCGGATCGAATATACGTATCACATTCCCTATATCGACGGCGGGTTCGTGATCAAGCTAAAGAAATAGTCTTTCAAACATTCGAGGCTACGCTCTCCAAATTCGACGAACCGTCAATCTGAAGCAGAAGGGTTCGTTACTTAGCACTTCCGCTGAAGGCTTCGACCGGAGGGCTGAGTTCAAGACGGCAGATGTTGCCTTTGATTTCGTTTAGCTCAATCCATTTTCTGACGTTCATCTCATAAGCAGGATCTTTTACGTTATATAGTCCAAACCAGCCGGGCGGAAACTGGCTACTGCTACCGTTCAAGGTGGGGATATTCGTCATCACGGCGACCATCATGGCGTCGTACTGGTATTCAGCCGCTCCGTGGATGTCATCAGGTCTGGCGGCAACATAGAAAGCCGCGCAATTGCCATCGAGCTTTGCCGCCATCGTGTTCAAATAGGCGGTCTCGGCTTTTTTGGAAAACCCGGTGCCGCCGACTTTGAATATGCCAAACTGTTCAAATACGACTACGGCCGCCAACGCGAATAATCCCAGCATCAGGGCGCTTCGCGCCGGGGAAGGTTCCCGGGCCAATACTCGCTTGATTCCGTAATCCACGACGAAGGCAAAACCAATCGCGATAGGCAGAGTCAGGAAAATCACATAACGCGACATGGCACGAATTGCTTTGGCTCCAGGAAAGTAGTGATACACGAGTATCCAGGGAGAGTGACCGTTACCATACTTCATCCCAATGCAATAGAAGAGTGTGGTTGCCAGAATCATCAAAGCGAGAAAAAGAGGATAGACGCGCCGACTTTCGAGACGATCTTCGCTTCCTTCTTTCCCAGATCGAGAGCGGAGAGTCTTGACAACATTCCAAAGGCCAAAGATCGTCATTCCGATCCAGGCTAGCGATGTGAACACTCCAATTCCGGCCGTTAGCTCGGCCGAATAAACAGGCGCGGGTTTTGGCCTCACAATACTTGCCAACCAGCCCCAGAGATAATTGCCATCACCCATCGATAAGAGCGACCACCACTCCGGAATCATTTCTTTGACGTTGCTATAGGTGTACCAGTTCTGGGCGTTCGCTCGAGGGAAGTAGACAAGCATGAAAGGAATCGCTCCCAGCACAAAGGTTACCAGGGCGCCGGACATAGCCGGCCAGAATTTCCGCGTCAGCAAGAAAATGAAGCGGCGGCTTGGTTGAAACAGAAGAGCCAATATCAAAAAAAGAGAGCACCAAAAGGAAAAGAACCAACCGGGATAAACCGCGGTCAGCAGTTGAATATTTAGGGCCAGACCTGAAAGTGACAATAAAGCGAAAGCTCTCTTCTGAGTAATCGTCGCAGACTGTTGGACAAAAAGTATTACAAACAGAAAGATGAGCGGCAGGCACACCACAAACTGCAATTGCAAATGAATGAGCTGGAAGAATTTTGGGCTGCTAAAGGCAAAGAACATGGCCCCCGCGCAGGATGGTAAAAGATTGAAATGCAGCGCCCGGTTTAGCAGTATGAAACAGGTTAAGTAACTCAGAAAAACAATGCCAATAATGACGATCTCCAGGGCAGAGAACATTCCGAAACCCAGACCGCGCAGGATCGAATACGGGATTGCATAGCCCGCCAACAAATCTGAATAAGCGAGCGTTCCTTTGGTGGGATAGAAGAGTCCGGGAGAAAGTAGAGTAGCTTTTCCCAGGAGGCTCTGATACCAGTGCTCGCAAAAGTAGATAATTCCTCTGGGGTCGCCTCTGTCTCCAAAAAAGGCATCGAATCGTGAAGAGACCTGGAGCAGATGGTATTGCAGGGTGCCAATGATCCCGACAGACAGGATAATTGACCATGCAAATAGATTCTTTCTCCGCATCACCACCACATCCAAGTTGACTTAAGACAGAGCTGACGAGTCCCTCAATTTCAGCATGTTGAATGAAAAACCGCCGCGCCCGGATAGGCGGACTCATTAGTTGGTGCTGGCTACACTCTTAACTAAGGGACCACCCAGCGGCCAACGGATGAGGAAGTATGGCTGTCCATCAACCTTGCCTCGCAGTTCAAGAGCGCCGCCCCTATGAATGATTTCGTCCATGAACTGTTGCATGCGCTCGCTATCCTGGACGATGTATTGACGCTCACCGCGATCAAATACAAATTTGAAAATCAGTGCGCGCGTTTCCGGATTAGTAAACTGAATTTTGAATGCGGGTTTGTTGTCATAATACCAAAGTGTCCCGGTCAGCAGGTCCGCCCAGACCCATGCGCGATCGTCCGCCAATTCCGCGGGAAGCACCACCGGGTTGTGAGCAATCGCCTGTGGCGGCGCCGGCATTTGCGATCGCCCGGCCCACGCTCGATTAAGAGTCGCCAGTCCCATCGCCACTATCAAACCCAACGCGAGCCAGCAAAGAACATTTCGCTTTCCGAATTGAATTGCGGTTTCGTGGCGCGTCACTTCAATCGCGAATGCGCCAAAGCCAAGCAAAGCTACCGCGCCAAAAATTCCAGGAATCGCGTAATGAGCACCGGTGACCCAATGCGAGAGAAAAAACAACGTGGGCGCGAGCCACACAACTAGTGAGGCCAACCCGAGGCGTTTCCAACTCAATGCGCCAGTATCTGAGCTCTCAGGATTACGTCTAGAGTAGCTTACGACCACAAACCCAACGAAACCTGCGATGGCATAAAAAAGGGCCCAATTATCCTGGGCCGCCGGCCCCTCTGCTGCGAAAAAATACGAGAAATTCTCCCTTAGTCTGTCCACTGTAGGTAGCGCGGCATCCACACTTGCGTATGTTGGCAAGTACCAGGCGCCCGCAACTATTTGTTGATTTATCAGCACCGGAAGAATTCCGATTAGAAAAACACCAAGGCAAAAAATCGCGGGGACACCCTTGATGGCAGCACGCCACGATTTAGGCCAGAGCAAAATTAGAAAACCAGGAACAAGGAAAACCGTTGGCAGTCTTATGAGAGTAGCGAAACCAAGCAGCGACCCTGCGGCAAACGCGCTAAGGAGCGCCAGGCGATTTCGATTATTAAAGCTCAACTTTACCGAAGCCAAGGCTAATAAAACGCTCAGCAATATGGGTACGAGTACCGCGTTAATGGAAAAACTTAGCGCCCCAATTCTTCCCAGAATCGCGAGGCCCAAATGGATCGCCAACACAAACAAAACGATCGATGCCCAGGCGCGGCGATAGGCCGCAATTACAAACGCCAAGACTCCGGCCGCCAGGAAGACGATTACCACCGTCCGATTCAAACCGTAAACTGCTTTTCCTTCCGGATACATGGCCAGGGTTAATCCTGTGCCCGGTGGATATTGAACTCCAACTGAACCGGTCTTAGGAAAATAATGATGAGCATGCGGCGCCACCACTTCGTCCCAATCCGGAACGGGAATGTTTTGGGACCGCATGAAGTTGATCAGTAGTCGTGTTTGCGGCGATTCCAGCTTGAATTGAGGAAGCTCCCGCCGATTTGCAGCCTGTCTAATCTCCTTGGCCATACGCAAATAGCCAAACGAATCACACGCGTACGGATACTCTTCAGTATTGAGTGATTGGCGATACGCACTCTGCGCGGAAACCAGAATTGTAATGAAAAGGACGATCAGCCAAGCGTAAATCAGGATCGGAGCAAGCCGGATCCTGTATTTCAATGCTTTGCCCTGGGTTGGATCTGGTGCGTCTGGCGAAGTCATTCAGATGGGTGTCGGGCCGGATTACTTAATACCATTATCTTCTTTTCAATCCAAGTATGCTCAAAAAGAAACTCGAAAGAATTGTTTCCAGGCCGAGCGTGGTCAGGGTTACGGCCGGAATGACCAGCCGCAAAGTCTTGGAGGGATTGAGTGGGCCAAAAGACCGGGCCTCCCACGTGTTCAAAGCGTAAATCGACATGACGATTCCAATCATCAAAAGCAGACTCCCGGTTAACAATCCTGTCTCGAGTTTGATAAACCGGAGAAGCCGGGTCAAACGCGGATCTTCGGGCAGCAGGCCTTCACTAATACCGAAGACCTTGGTGAATACCGCAAACACCACCATCTGAAAGCCCATCACAATCGCCATCGCTGCATATAGCAGCGTGTGAACATCGAGAGTCAGACCACCAATCACACGCGGACCTCCCAGGAGCCATCCACTAACAAGCGATCCCAGCGTCATGAGAAGCACGCCGGGATATAAGAAAAGCCAGCGCGGGCTGTAGAGAAGCATGAATCGCAAATGGCGCCAACCATCTCGCCAACTGCGAAGATGCGGCGATCGACTTCTTCCATCCGGCGCCAGGGTGGTAGGAACCTCGGCGATCCGCAGCTTGTACATGGTGGCTTTGACCACAGTTTCAGTCGCGAATTCCATGCCTGTTGTCCGCAGGTCAAGCGTCTGAATTGCAGCTTTGCTGAATCCGCGCAGGCCGCAGTGAAAGTCTCCGCAGGGACTGTGAAAGAAAAGACGGCCCATTCCCGTCAACGCAGGATTGCCCAGATATTGATGTAGCCGCGGCATCGCTCGAGGTTGAATGCCGCCCTTGAACCGATTGCCCATTACCAAGTCATAGCCGGCCTGCAACTTATGAAAGAATTCATCGAGGTTTGCGAAGTCATAGCTATCATCCGCGTCGCCCATAATTATGTACTTGCCGCGGGCGGCGGCGATGCCACCCATCAAAGCGCTGCCATAACCTTTGGTTGCAACCGTCACTACCCGAGCCCCCATCTCGGTTGCGATGGTCTGCGAGCCATCAGTACTTCCGTTATCGGCGACGATTACTTCACCAGCAACATTCAGCTTCTTCAAAGAGGATTGCGCTTTCCGTATGCAAGTTGCCAGAGTTTCGGCCTCGTTCAAACACGGCATGACGATTGACAATTCCAACTCGCCAAGATCGGGTACCGCGTCCGATCTGTCTGGTTGGTCGGCTGCTGGGGAAATCTTCATTTGCATTGGAAATTTACTTGCTCGAAATAGTTTGATTCGCCTTGAAGGTGTCAATTTCCGGTGATTCCCGAACGATTACGGGATCGATGAAATGGTTCTCATGTTCCCCCAACCATTCGATAGCCTAAGGCGTCAAAAATAAGAGCGGGTTCGGCTGGTTTACGCCGGACTCAACAAAACGTCCAGATCTGTTGACCTATCCCGGGTCAATAGCTATACTCCATGACACTAGGATGAGACCCCGGCCTGGTACCTCGAACGTTAAATAGAATTTCGAAATTAGGAGACATTATGAAGATCGGTGTTGCGTTTTTGATAATAGCCCTTACGAGCATCTCTGCGCTAGCTCAGGCTCCCACACTACGCATTGTCACGGAGACACCGGGACTCCCCTCAGATCTCTTCTACGGAAACGTTAAGGTCAAGCCAGTGCGGCTACGTCCGGGAACCAACACGCCGATCACGATTGACGATATAGACTTCTTCGTGCAGGAACAGTATATCGATTTCCTGGGCCGCTTTCCCGACTCGGTAGGGTTCGCAAACTGGAACACCACGTTGGCCAATTGCCCCAACGGCGGATTTGGCGAGTTCGCTAATCCGCAGTGCGATCGGGTGCATGTCTCTGCAGGCTTTTATCAATCGGTGGAGTTTCAGGACCGTGGCTATTTTGCTTATCGGTTTTATGAGGTCGGCTTTGGTCGCAGACCCCTCTATAAAGAATTTATCCCTGACATGGCGCTGGTCGGTGGTTCGCAGTCACCGGCCCAGTCAGACGCCAGCAAAACGACGTTCACCAACAATTTTGTATTGCGTCCCGAGTTTACCGCCAAGTACCCTGGGCTAAGTGGACAGCCGTTGGCTAACGCAATATGGCAGACAGCCGGTTTACCCGGTAGTCCGATCAGCGCAGGTAGTCTGACAAACGGTCAAATCTTACGCGCCATAGCTGAGACTCAGCTGGCCTTTGACAAGTTTCTCAACCGCGGGTTTGTGTCAATGGAGTACTTTGGTTACCTACGACGCGACCCGGATACAATTGGGTTCCAGAACTGGGTAGATACACTGAATGCTGATCCGACTAACTTCCGGCATATGATCTTTGGGTTCATCTATTCGGATGAATACCGGAACAGATTCTAATCGCACTTCGTTTCCCCGTCGTTCAAATCAACAAGGCCGGCTTCGACAGCCGGCCTTTTTCAATTGAAGTCATGCGCCGAACCCGCATCGAGTGATTCACTACTCGGTCAACCCAAGTACCTTCTTGTAGATCTCCAGCGTGAGAGAAGCGGTCCGCTCCCAGGTAAAGTTTCGAACCTGCCGCGCCCCCAACACCGAAAGCTGCTGTCTTGCTCCCGGATCTTCGAGCAGTCTCACAATCGCGCCGGCTAGTTCCTGCGCGTTTGCAGGGTCTACCAGGCACGCGGCTGTTTCAACGGTTTCCATTATCGGAGGAATCCTGCTGGTTATTACCGGCGCGCCGCAGGCCATCGCTTCAAGCGGCGGCAGCCCGAAGCCCTCATACAAGGAAGGGTAGACGAAAACGCTGCACGAGGAGTAAAGCGCCCGCAAGTCCTCGTCGGAAAGATAACCCGTAAAGCAAACATGATCTTGAAGGCCAGCTCTATTGATAAATCGGAAAAGGTCATTCATCAACCAGCCTTCCTGACCAGCGATGACGAGCTGAGGACGAAGAGAGGTCTGGCGAAGAATCTCATCGAATGCTCGGGCAAGTGTCAAAAGATTCTTGCGGGGTTCAACTGTGCCGACGAAGAGGATAAAATCGTCTCTGATACCCAGACGTCTGCGAGTCTCTATCGTTTTCTCGCGCTCTACTCGCTTGAAAATAGACCGGGGAGCTAAAGGGGTGACGGCCACTCTGCTCGATTCGATGTTCAGGTGCTCACAGACTTCCTGCTTCACGCTCTGACTCGGTGTAATGATCATCGTGGCTGATCGTGCCATCAGTGGCAAACGGCGTTGCCCCCGACGAACCAGATGTCCTTCGTGGGTATCAGCATGCAGCAACAGTGAAAGGTCATGGATAGTTACTAATGATGGCCGGCGGTTCCAGAGCGGAACATCATAGTTAGTGCCATGAAATAGATCGAAAGGACGCCATCTTAAATAGAGCGGCAGACTCACGCTCCACCAACGCAAGTTAAGCAGGCCGGGACTCAGACGCGAGTAATGGAGGTTTGACAGGGTGCGTCTTTGCCTCTCGTCCGCTGACAGAGGGTTCAAAGGTCTTGGCGAAATGAGGGTGAAGCGATCCGTTGGAGCAACGAGCGCCAGACTTCGCGCCAGTTCAAAGGTGTAGTGTCCGACTCCCGTCTTCGCCGCAGCCAACGGTATCCCGTCGAGTCCAATATGCATTGGACCCAGTATAGAGCAAGGTTGACGGCATAACCGCGTCTAAACCCGGTCTCCAAAAAAGGACTGCCGTCGACGACGCAGTCACCTCCGACTATGGCGTACTAAAGCGTTCCCGATATTCGGTCGAATATATGAAGCCGAATACCATGTGCCGGATATTGTTTGGATCGGCGCGTAAAGTGTTCGTCCAGTTTCTATAGCCAATTTCATCCGGGTCGCGATGCAGGTACCCAAAGTATTGAATCGCTACGAACCCATCTACCAGAAATCGATCCAAAGCCTCACGAGTTTCCGCAATCTCGCGTAACACTTGCCCGCGCGTCGTGGTACCGCTTTTCAGGTCATCGATTAACTGTTGACGGATTGGCAGACCAGTCAATCCCGCGGTCTCCAACAGCGCATCAACAAATCTTTCCGGATCGGTTATCGCGCCATAGCGCGCAACGAATTCCGGCCGCTGTAGAAACTGTTCAGCAAAGTTCGCTTTCGCTTGTTCCTCTTCCTCTGGAGATTTAGCGCCGCCAACCGCCAGCATGTCGGGGACGAATTGAGCATAAGCCGGGCGTTGACCAAAAGCGACCATGTAAAAGCGAAACACAAAATAGCCTCGCCCCAGGAACTCTGTCGATTGGAGGAAGCCCATCGAAACATGCACGCGGTCACAGTCGGGGTGATCGAATTCTCCGAAACCTCCGTTCGGACAAGGTTCCAGTGTATTCATCCAGTTTTGCAGACCCATGGAATCTGGCTCACGATTGAGAAAATCACGATACTGCTGGGTGACGAAGTCTTCGACATCATCCAGCTCAAGAATGCGATGCAAGCGACTAGCATCCAACGTCAGATCTGTTCGTTGCGTCCCTACCACAGTAACCTGCGATCCAACTGTGATTCGATGCCCGTGCTCAGCATTAAGCTGAGTCGTCGAGCTGACGTGGACAATTACATCGCTGATCCGCCAGTCTCCTGTGACGCCGCTTGCAGGCATAGTCTGAACGGTGCCAAATAGCTCAAACAGATTGTTAATGCGGTTGAAGTCATTGGCCTGTCGCACCTGAATTCTCAAGGGATCGACCGATCCATCGCTGCGAAGACCGCCGGCCACCAGCACAAATGAACCCGGGCTGAGCAAGGAAGGCCGTTCGATTCGAGTGCTGCCGGTCACATGCACCGTCCTCCCATTGACAACCCAGTTGCCGGTGAACGGCGATGGCGGCAAAGTTTGCACGGATCCAAAGAAAATGACGAACGGTAAGGGGCGAGGCGTTTCTTGTTCACTTTCCACCTCAATCTTACCAGCATCGATCGAGCCGTCCGTCCGCGGGCAACCCGTAAGCTCGACAAAAGCGCCCGGTACGACTGCTCCCGATTCAACTCTAATAAAAGTATTCGTGGTAACGTGAATTATTCGTCCGCTGACCGTCCAATCGCCAATCAAACCGACAGTTGGCAAGGCTTGGATTACCCCTGCAAACTCAAGGCAAGCCGGGCGATCCTCTTCCTCGACCTCGATTCTCGAAGCATCAATTGAACCATCCGCGCGGCGGCAACCTTCAACTTCCACATGCTTGCCGACGGCGACTGCTCCATCGTCAGTATCGATGAGAGTGGCGGACGTTACATGAATAATGCTGCCGCCAATTGTCCAATCGCCAATGAATCCAGCCGTATTAGGCAAACTTTGGATTACGCCGTCGAATTCAAAACACTGGGCTGCTCCCTGCTCGACTTCGACGCGCGTGGCGTCTACCGAGCCATCCGAACGCAAAGTCCCTTTGACTTCTACAAGCGCGCCTACCTCAACTTTGCCATCTTCTTGATCGATTGCAGTAGTAGAGATGACATGGACTGTGCGGCTTCCAACCGTCCAGTCTCCGATAAAGCCGGCCGTATTGGGCAAATTCATCACACGCCCTACGAACTCAATTTGATTTGCGGTTTCGCTCGACTGGGCGCCAGTCTTAAGGTTAATCGAGGTTCCCAAAAAACAAAGGACGGCTAAACTGAGGCAAAAAATTCCGAGGCGATTCATTGGCTCTCCCCTCCCTGATATTATCGAGTCCGAAACGCCGTGTGCGGCCAACACTGCCCACGGGCTAGACACTCGTTACACTTGGGCGGGGGTTTAATCGAGCAAGGGAAGTACGCCAGCATTGTATAGGCAGGCCGTACGCGGAATCATTCACACTGTGTGAAAATTCCATTTCGTCTTTATTGCACTACTTTGATGCTAAGAGAGCGCGGACGATGTTTGGTCAGCTATGGGAGGATGTATGAATGCTCGGCGGAAAGGCAGGAGTACTACTGCTCTAACCGTATCGAAGCTCGAACGGCATCTCGGTGGAAGGTTCGAAATAGGTAAGCCTCGTGCGGAATGTGATTCGAATCCTATGGCGTACCGAACCGGCCGCGATATTCAGTGGAGTAGATAAAAATGAATATCATGTGCCGCAAGTTATTCGGATCGCTCCTCAGCGTTGCCAGGTTGTTCTGATATCCAATCGTGTCCGGGTCTCGTCTCAGGAACCCAAAGTATTGGATCGCTACCGTCCCATCAGTCAGAAACTTGTTGAAGGCAGCAGAGGTTTCCACTATTCCGCGTAAGATTTGAGCGTTTGTCATGCCGGCAGTTACGGTGAAAGTACTGTTCGGCAATCCCGCCGTCTGCAATAGCGCATTAGCCAACGGCTGGCCGCTGAGCCCCGGGTACTTGGCGAGAAACTCTGGTCGCTGCACGTAGGCATCTGAGAAAGCACTCTTACTCGCCTGCTCCTCCGCTGGTGACTTGGGTCCTCCCACCTGCGCCATGTCCGGAATGAACTGCGCATAGGTTGGCCGCTGATTGTAGCTCACCATGTAGAAACAAAATGCCCAGTAACCTCGGTTCAAGAACTCGTCCGATTGGAAGAACCCGGCGGCCACATGGATCCGGTCGCAGCTCGGATTAAGATTTTCTCCGAAGCCTCCATTGGGACAGGGCGCCAATGTGTTCTGCCAGTTGGTGAAACCTCCCTGGTCCGGCATCCGGCCCAGGAAATCTATGTACTGCTGGGTGATAAAGAAGTCCACTCCGTCTATCGGATTCGGGCCAGGCGGATTGCTGTCATTGTCCAGAATGGTCACCGTAGCTGCCGAGGTGCCCAGACTTACTCCTATTGGGCTACTCAACGTGACATTGAAGGTTTCAGTTCCTTCGACAATGGCATCGTTGATTATCGGAATATTGAACGTCTTGGTGCCGGCTTCACCGGCGGCCCAGTTGAGCGTTCCTAAACTTGTCGCATAGTCGCATCGGTCACTTGCTTTGCCCGTGACCTGAGCACAGGTAGAGTTCAGGCTTGACGTGTCGGAGGTAGCAAAATTCACGCTCGCCGCGCTGGTCGCATCTCCTTCCCTAATCACACTCACCGTTACAAATCCGTTGGCGCTGTTCTCGCTGATCGGATAATCCGTCGCGGTCAACCGAACGGTTGGGGTCGACACGCAATTGACTTCACTCCAATTAAGCTTAATGTTTCCCGTATTGCTACCCCAGCCATCAACCGCAATTCTGTAAGTCGTGCCTGCTGTAGCGTTGAACGTTACGGTGCTGGTCGTTATTACGCCCGACTGTACATCATCATTAAAAGTAATTTGTGTCAAAGAGCTAACAACGCTACCAGTATATACAGCCAGTATCGTATCGAAGTCGCTACCTTCGGTCGTGATGGTCGTACTGCCAGAGGAGGGCGCTTGCCACTTATACCAGACTGAAGCACTCGGACTAAGGGATGTTGTATCAGAGGGATCATGACTCGGTTCGCCAGATTCGCGAGTAGCAAAATTATTTGTGCCATTTACGCTACCAGTACAACCACTAATTGTCTGTCCATTGGCAAAGTTATCATTTGCCGGAGGCGTAGGCGTCGGTGTTGGCGTTGGCGGTGGGCCACCAATATTAGAAACCTTAACCCACCAGGTTCCCCAGCGGCTACTATTGGTAGTCGTTTGACTGTCCTGCACCGTGCGAAGCCCGGCGTATTCCTGAACTGTCCACATGTCGAGATCATTGGAAGGATCGACAACGGTGTGGCTATAGTCTCCCCAGCGGTTTAGTGTTCCGCTGAAAGCCTTGGAGTAATAGTCTTCGCCCTCCTTGGCAACAACGGGGTCGCGCATCGTGCCCGCTGCGTCCGTCCCGGCATGAAATGCATATGCCGCGCGCGCAAAATGGGTGGCGGAAAAATTAGAGAAACCCAGCAGCACATCATTGTTGGCGTTGACACCGATTGAGCCGTAGGCGTACCACTCCCCTGTGGACGGGGTAGCAGATGAGTCGCTTACCCGTCCGCCGTCCACGAAGTTGCCGCTGGTGTCGATGCGGGTCCACTGCACCGCGGTATGACTAATCGGGCCTCCTGCCGGCAGTCCAACAGTCTGCGCGTACCAGATGTTGCCATTGCGAAAGACGACGTTCGAACGAATGAAAACGTCACCTGAGTCGATCAAGCGAGGTGTAGTTGGACAGGTCGTTCCGGGCGTGCCGACGCACGTCTGAGGCAGCGTGTCTCCGCCGGTTGGTGTCCAACCCCCGCCTGGCCGCGTCTTTGATATCGTGCTCAAAGTGAAAACGGGAGCACTCGGTGTTCCGGTGATCTTGTGAAGCCGATAAAGGGCATTCGCGCTCGAGACATGGACTGGAACATAAAGCGTATCTTCGGTTGGCGAAAGCGTCGTCGCCGGATGCATACAAAAGTCAATACCTGGTGTAGTAACTGTTGAGATGACGCTGTTGGTCGTACCGGTGCGCAGCGAGGGGTAATCCAAAATGAGCATTTTGCCGGCAACTAAGTTGTTACCGGTTATCGGGAATTGGTTCCATCCGACAGCAATCCAGTTTTTGTTAAAGCCGAGCATCGGAAAATCAGCCCACTCGCCGTTAGCGTCACAGTTCGCAGCGCCGGCCGCACAACCCACAGTAAATCGATAGAGAGTGAACGCACCTTGCGGGTCGGAAGTATTGGAAATACCTACGAGTACAGACGAGTTTGCGCTATTTCCGTTCGACATGGCAGCTACTATCCAACGATTATTATAAGGATCATATTGCACACGCGGATCAAAAACGCCGGTGCCACCGGTTGAACTCCAGAAGGTACTTTGGGAAACGGTCGAAAGGACCGCGCCAGTACTCTTGTTTTCGACGCGATAATTGTTGTTAAGAGTAACAAAGACCTTATCGAGGCCTACCGCACCCGTTGTGTCGGGAGGTATTGACATCCCTCCAGTGCCCACTCCGGGAGAATCTTCCTGTGCCAGAAAGCTCTGCGAAGGCGCTGGAGATGGAATCAACGGTCCGCCCACTTCCTGCGGCGGTGCTGCCAGCGATAAGCTCTGATCCGTCAAATCCTCTTTCTCGGTTATGGTTTTCGGGGGGTGAATCTCTTTAAGGATGGGTTTTCCATTTGTTTGCGGTAATCGACTCGCTCTCGCATCCTCTTCCGCAAGTTTTCCAAAGTCGATTACTGAAATAGAATCCGGTTGAATCGGCTTTGAAGGGGCTTGGATTTCATCTTCTTGTTGTGCGTTCGGCGTGGTCGAATCTTGTGTTGGCCGTCGCGCCGCCGCCACTGGCAGAATCTGCGACAGCAGCAGTAAACAAATAGCTACCAGTATCGTAGCGCCTGCTGCTGTTACCAGAATGCTCTTTTGCTTTAAGTTGGGCATCTTTTGTACTTCTTTCTTTGTAACCCGTTAAGGGGTGGTGCTCGCTTGGCCGACTGAACATTTGCCCGTTTCGAGGTTTACGTACCCAATCGGAATCGGACGATCATCCCCGTCACCTTCCCTTGGTGGTTCGTCAATCGTAGTGTTCTTCGGACGAGGAATCTCATTGCGGGCGCCTTCCCTTCTACGCTCAACCTGACTCTTGCTTGATCTCTTTGTGGAATATGCCACTAAATAGAGTGAAATTTTATCGCTTGATTTGAGTCTCATTAACACTACTGTTTCATTTATGAAATTGCCGAGACAAGATCTCATTTGCGCTTCGGCTTGTCGTCTTGAAATAGTCTTTGTAATATCCCTTGTTGAGCCAAGAGTTGTTGTGACCGAGTGAACGTAGATTCTTTTCCCGCGATCTCGAGTATAGTAACCCATGGCGTCGGTAATCAAAGTTTGATATCCATTTAAGGAGAACCGCCATACGACTCTAGTGTCGCCCGTCTTGTCAAAAGCCTCAACGACCGTGAAATGTTCGTCAAAGTATCGCTCGGAGAAGCCGGTACCGACGACAGCTTTCTTCGAACCTTCTATCAGCTTGCTACGGTCTTCCGGCGGGTAAGTCTGGTGACCGTTTGCGGTAATCGAACTGCCGGCAAACAGAACGAGAAGTCCAATTAATCCAATCGCAAGCTTATAAGTAAGAGGAGACATTTGCGGTGTAGAAGAGACAACCTAAGAGTTCCCTTCGACGGGAAAAAACCAAAACGACTCCTGAGCCCCTTTTGAACAAATGCCAAGTCTCTGTTGGAGGCGGGTCAGAGAAACCATCAAGGAATATAACAATTTCTTTTCGCTTACCGCAATAACCACAGATGTAATCTGGCGGGCTTGGTTATCGGGCAACAGTATTAGTGGCAAAATCACGAGAAACCGTTGCCCGATCAGTCCATTGAATCCTGCCTTGTTGTCCATGACCGCCTGAAACCCTCGGGTTCTGACAGTTCTAGAATCTGTTAATCCGCAAACTGGGCTGGCCTGGAATCAGGTTCGACATTCGTACGCGCGCTTCCTATTATAGGCAGCATGGCCGTCGCAATCAGCGTTGAAGGCATCTCGAAGCAATACCGTATCTACCGGCAACCAGCCGATCGCTTAAAGGAAATGATGTCGCGCGGTCGCTGGAAGACGCATCGCGAATTCTGGGCGCTTCGTGACGTCAGTTTTGAGGTCGAAGAGGGGACCACCTTCGGCATCGTTGGTCCCAACGGGAGCGGCAAATCAACCCTGCTTCAGATTATCGCCGGCACCCTCGAGCCGACGCACGGCAGTGTCCGGCATACTGGCCGCATCGCCGCTCTGCTGGAACTCGGCGCCGGCTTCAACTCAGAATTCACCGGTGTCGAAAACGTTTTCATGAACGCGTCGTTGATGGGGTTTTCGCATGCCGAAACTGAAGCGATGCTGCCGGAAATCGAACGCTTCGCTGAGATCGGCGATTTCATGTACCAACCGGTCAAGACGTATTCGAGTGGGATGTACGTTCGTCTTGCTTTCGCCACGGCAATCACGGCGATGCCTCAAATTCTGATTGTTGACGAGGCTCTCGCCGTCGGCGACGCCGTCTTCCAGCATCGCTGTACTCGCCGGCTCAAGGAAATGCAGGAGAGCGGAATGACGATCTTATTTGTTTCGCATGATCCCGGCGCGATTCGCGCCCTCTGCTCGCGCGCTCTTTTGCTTCATTCCGGACGCATGGAAGCGATAGGCAAGCCAACGGACGTTCTCAACCGCTATCAAAAATTGATCATGGCGCGCGAAGAGGCATACGAAGCTGAGCGACCAACGCCTGAAGAAAAGGACACCAGCATTTCTGCCGAAGAGAGTGACCACGTGCCCGCTTACGCCTACCGGCACGGCGATGGCAGTGCCGAAATCCTGCGCGCAGAGCTTCTGAATGCTGCATATCATCCGATAGAACTGGTCGAGTCCGGTGAGCCGGTGCTTTTGCGCGTGAGGGTGCGCTTCAATGCGGCAGCGGAAGCGCCGGTCTGCGGTTTTCTCTTACGGAATCGTCATGGCATACATCTTTACGGCACCAATACAGAATTGCAGCCGCCCGATATTGGCCCGGCGCAATGCGGTCAGGTGATTGAAGTTACTTTCGCGTTTGATTGCTGGCTGGCGCCGGATACGTATTCAGTGACCGTGGCCATTCATAGCAGCGATGGTGTCAGCTTTGACTGGGTCGACGGGCTGCTGTTCTTTCGCGTGATGAGCACCGTGGCGATGGAAGGCGTCGCCAACCTTAACGCCACCGCGATGACCAGACGGATTAGTGGACACGCAACCGAATTGGAGTCGGAAACCATCGGGGCATAGCGCGTCCAGTGCGGAATTTCGAGAGCAGCCAGAACTAGAAACGTTGCCCAATCTTCTCGGTTCCAAAGGTACCGATACCATTCAAACGGAAGGCGAAGACAAAACGGTTTTCGTTGCGCAGACCCACGTTAAAGGTAGATTGTTGCGCCGTAACCGAGCAGCAGTTCCAGGTGTAGCCGATGGTCGCCGTCGAGCTAATCAGTGATCGATTGCTGCCGGCAAATGGATGGTTCTGAAAATCGAAGAAGAGCGAAAGCCCTCCAAATAATCCTTTTTCACGATTGCCGAGAAAAATCGACGGACTCCACTGCGAGCCGCGCAACGTGCCCGGCTCCTTTCCCGCGGCATCGGCGAACTGTTGCAGACTCGGGACCAGTGCGACGGCCCGGGTGTAATAAAAAGTCGAGAAGGCCTGGATCAGCGCGCGGGTAAGGCCGAAGGTCGCGGCCATATCGCGCAAGCCACCACCGTGTGTATCGAGGTCCGTGCGAAAGTCGGCAAACAAATGCTCGGACGGACGATAGCGCACATCGATGTTCAGCGGTGAAAGCTTGCGCGGCACCGCTCCATAGGTGAACCCCGAAAAAGTGTCGATGGGATAGAACTGGTTCCGCCTTCCGGGTATCAATGCGCCGTTAAAATACGGATCAAAAAAGTACTTGCCACGGATAGTGACTGTTAGTGCTTCGTAAGGCTGGGTAGCCAAAGATTTTTTATCGCGAGCCGCCTGGGCGGCCTTCTTACCGACGGTCTCAGTAGATCGCCGAGTGTAAAAACGATTCGAAATGCCGTATTCAATTTCGTTGGTGTCGGCAATTGCGTCGACATAATCAAAGCGAATGATTTGATTAAAGTTGTCGATACCCGCGATGCGTCGATAGATGAGATATGGTTCGATCACATGCCGGAATCTGGTCGATCCGTCACTGCGCCGGAAGTTTCGCGCCAAAGCCGGCGGCCGCAGATCCAACTCAAACTCGCCATAGCCACGCACTACGTCGCGCGCCCTCACCAGCCCCGTCGCCGGGTCAATGGAATTTGAATAGTAGGTCGCCCGCGCGCCGCCCGTGGCAGTCATTGTCCAGCCAGAGAAATTCAGCGGCACCGAAATATTCGGGTGCAGATCAAAGCGTTGCACTACTGAAGGGGTGATGATGGGGTCGCGCCCGGCCTCGGCGCGAAAAGTCGCCAGGTCTTCCGGGGTCTCCTTGCGGCTGACTCCTTCCACCGCGCTCTCAAACGAGTAGTAGATCGGAAAGTTTTTAAACCAGGGTAGCGGGGTCGGCCGCCGATCGAACGACACGCTGGGCAACTCGCGAATGCGGATCTGAGAGTTCTGCAAAGTCGTCGCCTGTGTGTTCAGGCGAAAGTTGAAGCTGTTGGCGTGATAGTTCTTGTTGATGAAAACCTGGGAACGTTCTTCCGGGGAAATCGCCTGCTGGATCGAGTCAGAGAAAACCTGGCGGAATGCCAGATTGGAAGTAACGTTCACGTCGGCAGCCGCCAAAAACCCATTGGGAAAGTAATGGACGGCGTCGATATAAAAACTTGAACCGCCCTGATTTGGATTTTTCGCGTCCTCTTTGACGCCGAAGATGCGATCCTTGACGGTATAGAAACCCATATTGAAAAACGAGCGGGAGTTGGCCCGTGTGCGCAAATCAGCACCGAAGCCAAGGCCGCGTTTCGAAAACAGATCACCGCGCAAAGTAACATCTGCCGAGCGCCCCAGTGTCAGGTAGTAAGCTTCGGAAATCCGAAAGCCCTTGGCGCCCGAAGCGCTAAACGTCGGCGTCAGGAAACCGGATTGCCGATCGTCATGCTTGAGCGAGAGCGACGCAAAAGGCAGGTAAATTATCGGCATTCTCTTGACACGAAAGGTGGGCGCCGATAGCTTCACGCGATCGCCGGTTTTGATAGTGGCTTTCCGGGCGTGAAAACTCCACTTCGGGACTTCTTCATCGCAAGCGGTTATTTCACCATTGGTTATTACAATTGTATTGAGGCTGATTTTCTCCACTCGATCAGCCGTGAAATACATTCGCGTTCCGTCTTGCGTCTGATTGGTATAACCGGTCGAGTTGATAAAGAACCCGGTCTTGGTTTTGTAGTTCCATTCGGCTCGGCTGCCTGTGATGCGTTGCTGATCGCCCTGATCAAAGACTACGTTACCTTCGGCGATTACTTTATTGGTCGCCTCGTAGATGGTGATCTTGTCGGCTTGCAGGCGATACGTGCCTATGCGAGCGTCGACATTGCCTTCATCAACTTCGACGATGGCACCTTTGGTTCCCGATACAGTCTTGGTGGCGGCGTCGACACTCAGGGTGTCACCCGGCTGTATGGGGAGCGGTTTTCTCGCCGATGTTGGCCGTACCGGTTGATCCTGTTGCAGCGGGTTAACGTTCGGAGTGTCGGTGATTGGATTCTCGACTTTGCGATCGACCGGATTGGTAGTCTGCCCGTAGGTCGATGCGGCGAACACGCAGGCGAGCGCGACGCATGCCAACAACGGCAAAACGCGCGTCACTCGCAACCTGATTGTCGAAGCAATGCAGCGCACGCTTGAAAGCTGCCGACCTCCGCGCCAGGGCTATAATCAATCGCGCCTTCTGCGAAGATAAGAAACCGCAGCAGGCGCGCCGTTTTCGCTAACGGAATGCGGCGATGCTAACATGCGCGCGCGACACGTCACAAGCAGGTCGTTGGTTCGTAGCGCAAGTTGTTAACTTGCGCCCGCAATTTAACAATTGCGCTACATGATGAGCTCTCTATCACTCATGATTGTGGCCGGCGAAGCTTCCGGCGACGCGCACGCCGCTGCGCTCGTGAGCGCACTGCGGGCAGCAGCGACTGAAATGCAAATCGATTTCTTCGGCTCAACCGGAGCGCAGCTGCGCGCCGCCGGCGTTGATTCAATAGTGAAGGCGGATGAGCTGGCAATCATAGGTCTTTG